>ERZ1673741.69-NODE-69-length-136295-cov-7.144091_pt1 | contig 136295 bp, 145 predicted proteins | sample MGYA00580209_ERZ1673741 | MGnify/ENA primary metagenome ERZ1673741 (study PRJEB41218, sample SAMN15661754) | gut metagenome | host: Homo sapiens | place: Canada: London | collected 2015-08-20/2019-03-30 | study: EMG produced TPA metagenomics assembly of... | reverse complement strand
CTCTATCGGTTCATCTATTAAGTAAATCATTTTTTTCCTCCTATGTATGGGCTGGATTAATTACTCCAGCCCTGTCGTTCTAATAATAAGTCAACTAAGTTTGAGCAACACTCATCATTTAAGATGAAGCTCAAATAATCCAATGCGTTACAACCCATTTCCAGATATGGGTTCGTTTCAACTCCTTTGATGCCATAATAAGTCTTTGGCATCGAATCCATGAAGATTTGGAATCCTAAAGATAACTTTCGAAAATCCTCATTTAAGAGGACCTTTCCAAGATAAGCAATCTCATAATTGAATGCATCCTTTCCAGGTACTTTGTTCTTGTAATCCTTACGCTTCGGGATGTCTTCACAATGTCCATTTCCCAAACATAAGAACAAGACCGCCTGGAACACAAATGTCAATTGGGTTTCTCGGTCTAATAACGGTTTTACGAATGGTGCTTTATAACAACCATCACGTAATTCCTTTAATACCTTCTTCATCCCAGAAACCATATTATTTGCTTTCGATTTCTTATTGGTTCTAAGAAGATATGTGTACTCCAGGATTTTTTCGATCTCGAATCTCCAATCGTTTCCATTCATGAAACGATCAATAAAATCACGAACTACGTTCTGGATCTCAACCAGATAAAAGTATCCGTGTTCATAGATTCCAACTCCCGGAGTATAATATCGATAAAGTTTCTCACACAATGTTCCTAGATTATTTGTGATTTCTGTAATCAATAATGTGAGAAACCGGCATCGATATGTCTTGGTATCGATATCAAAATCCATTTGATCATCCCATCCTAATTTGGATAAGTGAATCATTCCCTGATATGCGGTACCAGGTGCGACACCATTTAGTGCTCGCACCAGTTCTGTGAAATACAACTGCATATCGTGAACCGCATTATAGAACTCGATATCTGGATATTTGAAGTACTTCACATTTAAGATCTTCGGTCGATATTCGTTATCAACTCTGATCAGTTCTTCTTTGATGTATTTTACATCATCTTTGTTCATGTAGTTCACCTCCTAGATCTACAAAAATAATATATAACTTTTCCACCAAGGTTATACAGTAATTTAGGAATGAAAAATTCATTTCTAAGTACATAATTACCTTCAAGTAACCAATTTCTTTTGGTTAATTGCATTTTTAAACTAGACACGTACGAAGGTCAGATGGATCTTCAAATAGAGATACACCCGTGATGGAGTGTATCTCTATTATTTACCGTACACTAAATTAGGAGGCGACTACAAAAAATACGGGGAAGACAAGCTTCCCCATATCATATGTTATGCTACATAAGCGTCCCCGGTAATGGAATGCAGAGTAGCTCTAGCCATATTATATGCATCTTTATCGGTAGCATGCAGATGTGCTAGCTGAGATATCACAGTTGAATATCCTGGGATTCTCAGTTCCTTATCAAACACATGACGAATCATGTATTTAATTTCGGTAGAATCCATATTATCGCCTCCTTTCCTTATGAATTCATATAGATATTATATAAGTATAATATCTGCACAATGCGTGTTGAGTAGTAGGCTAAAAACCTACTACTCAACTTTACGTATCCGACATTGTAATAACGAAGGAGGTGCGATTTATGTATAAATGGCAACGAGATCTTCATATGAAGAATGATCCGTTTTATCAAATGATAGATGTTGATGACTATGACCGTGCCCGTGCACAAGCTGCAACTGGTGAGAAAGTGGAATTCACTTCTATTATGGGAAGTGCAGCTCATACCTATGGAAACGTCTTAGCCTTTATGGAAAAATGGATCTTAGATCTTTTTCCCAAAGACTTCTTTAAGACAATTCATATTAACTCCAAGATTGCTCATCGACAGATGATTCAATCCGATGTCCGTGCTCAAAGTAAGAAGATCAATCCAAAAATCATTTTTAGACCAAGAGTCTCTGGATTAGATGAAGAGCGCTTCTTAAAAGGAACCGACTTCATTGAACGGCATACAAATACGATGCCCGCATGGGGTGGCGGAAACTTACAGCCATTCATGGCAGATCCTGCACACAATTATGAGATCAAATACTTGATGAATCGATCCGTTATGTATATCGATGTGACTTGTGTGTTTAATACGTATATTCAGTTATTAAACTGGATGAGCTATCTTCCAAATAAAGTACCGGTCAATTGTCCAGGAAAGCTTCCAACTTGTTTGGAAAGTTACATTCCGACTAGCATGATCAATATCATTTCTGATATTATTCAACTACCAGTTGTCGATGACAATGGTTGTACAAAAGCATTTATGGATTATATGAATGGACACTCCGAATATCCAATCACGTATAAGTTATCCGGAGCAACCGGTAACCGAGAGTTCTATCGGTACTATCCAGTCAATGTGGAATACTGGATTAACGACATCAACGGCGATGAAGGTGAGAAGGTCGGACAGGTTTATGATAAATATCAGATGACCTTTACTGTCCGTGTGGAATTTGAAAGTACTGGTTTTTATTACATCTTCGGACATGAACTAGAGAAATACAAGTTCCGTACTGTAGATGATGAGGAAGCTTACTCGAATGGAAACGTGGTACCAGTATTTACAGATATTACCTGTAAAGAAGATTACAACTTAGCACCAGGTTGGACACTCTATAGTCAAGCTTCTTGTCGACTGGAAGAAATCAACGATCATATCAATATCAAAGAAATGATCAACTTGTCGATCCTAAAAGCAATTGAGTACCATGAAAAGAATGGATTACCAGTATTAGACTTTTTGGATATTAAAGTAAGACGTCAGGGGGATCTCCTGATCGAGGGAAAAGACTATTACATTGATTATCATACCTTGGATATTTATTTCCATAATGATACGACATACTTCACATACAAGATCATTGTAAATCTGAACGTGCAGTATATCAATGAATTAGTCAAAGACTTGTACAAATTACAATAAAGCACTTAAAAGGGACTACGCGATTCACGTTCGCGTAGTCCTATCATTTTAAGGAGGTAAGAGCCGTACAGAGATTAGGCTCTTTCAAAAATGAAAAACAAAAGTAGTTAGCTTCCGGTAGGCATCCATCTGATGCCTGTATCGGCTATTATCGTTGTTAACCTAATTTTGTCAGTAATCACTTGGGAGCCACTCCTTCACGATCGTAAATACATCCCATAAGATGTCAGTTGACAATGCCTAATCAATGACAAATAGTGATTTGGTTCGGTAAGGTACTATCATATTCAAGAGTTTTAGGTGGGCTCGTATGGCATAACGTTATCCCACCAGTACATACACAAAATCCTTATAGGAGGAAAAAACGTAATCAGAGTATAGCATTTCTGTACTTACAGAAGTGCTCCCAAGTATTTGAACAAGCATTTCACGACTTGTTCAAAAGATCTATGTAAACATATCATCCATCGAATCGATTTAGCTTAAGTAGTCACATCACGTCAATTACTCTCGAAGAATCATCGAAAGGATAGTTGATGATTTTGTATCTTGTCCACAAGCAGACGTTTCTTGATATGACTTATATATTACTTTATTGGAGTACGAAAATGCCATACTCCATCCGATTTCCGATATGGAATTTTTGAGCGGTAAACCCCTAATGTTTACCGTAGTTAATAGTATGTTTAAAACTAGATTTCAAAAAACGTACGATTAAGCAACAGGAGGAACCAAAATGAAAATTACAAAACTCATACTAGAGAACTTTGAAGCAATTCAATACTGTTTAGGAACATCCTACTTAGAACTAGACTTAGATTATTGCGAGAATAATATTTGTTTGTTGATTGGTCCAAACGGATCTGGGAAGACTACTATTCTCTCTTTACTGAATCCATTTTCCACAATCGGAAATCTGGATGTCAGAGATGGATATCATTTAGTTACCCCACATAAAGAAGGTAAAAAAGAAATCTGGTATCAAAAAGGTCGAGATACCTATAAAATCCAGCATTACTATACACCAAGTAAAGAAACACATACAACCAAATCGTTTATCCAATTAAACGATCAAGAATTGAACATCAATGGAAATGTAACGTCGTTTAAAGAAATCGTCAAAACTCACTTAGGAATCGAGTTGTCCTATATGAAGTTGGTAAGACTTGGGCCAAACGTTAAATCTTTAATCGATTCCACATCTACCGACCGTAAAAACTTCATGGGAAAATTACTCGATGACATCGGCGTTTACCTGGAGTACTACAAGCATGTCAATAACAACTTACGTACCTTAAAAGAAATGATTTCTCACGCAGTCGATCAATCCAAACGTATGATGTATGAAGATCGAAAAGAGTACGAAAAACAGATCAAGGAATACGCCAAAGTGATTGAAAACATCGAAACCAAACTTCGCATCTATCAAGATGACCTTGCGGTATGTAGATCCAAGATGGAAGAATTGGGAGATATTTCTGAGATCCGAGACTCATTGGAGAAGTTCGGAAAGACCTTTAAGAAACTACAGAAAGTCAGAGATCGTCTTGGTAAGGACATAAAAGATGCAGCATACTATAAGAAACTCTTAGAAACAACTTGTGAATCCTTGGCAAACCGGGAGAAGTCATATAGTACGACCGAAGCATTATTAGAACGAGAGTTAACAAGTCGTAACGATTGGGAAGATCGGGTTCATAAACTAAACGTCCGATTAGACAAAGAATCTACCGTAGACCAAGAACTAAAACGTCTTTACGAGTTATTGAATGAAACGATTGAAAAAGTCAAGGGTCATCAAAAGATCTTAAAAGACTTCAAATCTGATATCACGGTTCATGATTTTGAAAACTTCTTAGTATATTTGAAGTCATCCCAACAGACCATTTCTACGTTGTATGAATTTGGAAATGCTCCTATGAAAGAAGTTGTGGACCTGATACGAAGAAAGCAGAACGTAGAGCATTATATCAGTAGTGGTCTCCTAGAAGGAAATAACCAGGATGATGAAGCATTCTTACGAACTTTAAAAAGTATCATCACAAATGGCGATCCGATCTGTGATAAGAATCGTTGCGCAGGACATCGAATCGTGACGCATATTAATAACCTCTTAGAGGAGCGTGCTCAGAAAGCCAAGAAAAAAGATGGTGATTATTATCAGATGATGCATCACATCTATATTGGGTTATCTCCAATTTTGGAAGGGTTTCATCCATATGCGCAAATCATTTCCAAGTTTCCAGAAAAGATCCAAGAAGACTTCAAGATGTTAACGATGTTATCTCATCTGGAAAAAGGAGAACCTATATACGACGCAAAACGAATGGATAACTTCTATACGCTTTTAAAAGAACAGGAAGCTCTTAAGGAACGTATGGATATCCAAACGGATATCTGTAAGCAGATTAATACATATGAAACTTTTTCTGAAACACAAGGTTTACGTGAAGATCTCGCAGAAGCAACTACCAATTTGGAAGATTGTAAAAATAAGATTATGGATTACCGCGAGGACATGGCTACACTACGTGCTGAGATGCAAGAATTAAAATATACGAAAGAATCGCTGACAGAAACCGTAGAGAGTTGCGAAGATTATGAATCCGTAAAAGAATCCTTAACACAATATCAGGCTAAATACGACCAGTATCATGAATGTATGAAGCGATCCAACGAATTACAGATTAACGTCCGAGGATTGATGAGTGATAAGACTCGTGCAGAAACCGAACGAAATAAATTACAGTCGGGACTTACTTTGTATCTGGAGAATAAAGAAAACCTAGAAAACTACCAGATGCACTTTGATAACATGAGTTGGGTTCGTCAGAGTCTATCCTCGAACAAGGGTATTCCAACGATCATTGTAAAGCATTATTTGAAAGATACGGTCAAAATGACCAATGATTTACTGGACGTCGCGTACCATGGAAACATCGTACTGGCGGATTTCGAAATCAGTCCAGATGAATTTATGATGCCAGTCTATAACCGTGGTAAACTATTACCAGATGTGAAGCTTCTAAGTCAAGGAGAAGTCTCTTTAACATCCGTGGCTCTGTCATTTGCATTGGTGAGTCAATCCCTAAATGGATACAATATCATGTCGTTAGATGAGATTGACGGAGCATTAGATAGTGATAATCGAAGGAACTTTCTATTGATCATGGAACGTCAGATTGAACGAATCGGTTCCGAACAAAACTTTATGATTACGCACAACGATGCGTTTTCCTCACAACCAGTTGATATCATCGATTTATCCGGTCACGAGGATAAAGAGATGTATCCATATGCAACTTTTATACCTATTCACAAATCAAAGGAGGAAACAAAATGAACTTATTACAGAACGAATTAGAACCCTTATTAACACCGGGAACGATTGTCGCGCATTTTAAGCGTGACGCATATTTGAAAACACACCGGTTAGATGCAGACTTTGATAAAAATATGTATCTCTATCAGGTATGTGGACTTGCAACGGATGTTGATCATATTACCTGTCATTACGTCGTTTATCAGGCAATGTATGGTAGACGTGAAGTATTTGTACGTGCGATCAATGACTTCTTGTCTCCTGCGGGTACTGATATAGATAAAAGACATGTACCGAGATTTTCAGTATATTCCGAGCCCGTAGAAGTTATTAATCCACAGATACCAGCACCAAAGAAACACAACGACGAAAAGAAGTTACACAAGAAGATTAAGAATCTGGCTGCGGAAGTAAAGAAGCTTCGTGAAGAAAATGACCAGTTAAAGAAAGAAGCTGCTAATACACATGCATTAAAGAAATCCGTGAAGAATCCATCCATATCTGTAGTACCAGATACTGTAAGGGAGGCTTCACCACTATCCTCACCAATTGTTCCAAAGACATCCGCTGAGTTACCAACATTAGCCTCAATGGATATGCATCTTCAGTCTCGCAAACATCAAGCGACAACTGATGCGAATCATGCACATCCAAACTCTGGTGTAACTGATGGCACTTGCACATCTGATGCGTTACCAATCGAGCCGAAGAGTGTAAATGCTCGAGAAATTGCAGATACATTATGCGATGCATTATATGATGCGGCAACAAAGGAGATACCAAAAGAATTATTAAAATAATTATAAGAAGCACCTATAAGGTGCTTCTTTTTTTGTACTTCGGAGCACCTTCTAACAAGTATTTAATGGGATACTCTGCAAATACAGGGTATCCATTAGGTAACTCGTAAACCCTATTTAAGAAAGGACAGATAATATGGGAGATCCTGCTGGTAAAATGGTTGATCTATTGATGACCGAGGAAAGTGCTCGTATAATTCTGATCGCTTTTACTGTCTTTGCACTATGTGTCGTTTTGTTGCTTGCATGCATCTTGTGGCTCTGGAAGTTACGTAAAAGCGTCAAAGGAGAATCCAGAGCGGAATTCGAAAAAGAGCAAGAACAGAATGACTACAACGAGAAAGTGAGTTCCACACAAAGTGATATCGAATATCTTTCAGAGCTAATGGTGAGACTCACGGAGACTGTTAATACATCCAACACACAAATATCCGCAGATGTCAAACGCCTGATGGACAATATGGAGAACACAGACGGTGGATGTGCATACGGACATGAGTTGGAAAAAGAAATCAATCACATCAAACGAGATGTATTAAGTGAACTCGCAGAAAAAATTGATCTATTATTAGATTCAGATAAGGAATCTATCAAAGGGTTTATCACCAGTGAATATCATTACTGGATGAACCTTGGGTATATCGACATCTATTCATTAAAGGTTATTGATGAAAGATTCGATAAGTACAGGAAGGAAAAAGGCAATACCTTTGTTGCTGACATGGTAAGCGAGTTACACAAATTGGATCGACAATGTGTAACTCAAAATTGTACGTCTGCACGTCTCTTAGAAGAACGTGATCGCGTAGAGGTATTACCTTCTGAACATTTTCATCACTCAGAGGCAGATGTGGTTGATGCACCAAACAATACGAACAAATAGTGAATGATGATACAGATACCAATTACGGTGATCTGTATCATCATTCCTCATTTTTTTAGATCGGATCGTTTATAATCGCTGTATAGGCGAAATGTCCTACCGATGAATCTTGTTAAAATTAATATCGAAGTAATATGATAGGGAAGACGCATAAACCATGGTTTATCAATCACATAAGGGATAAACAGCACATACTGAATGGCTAATACTATGGTCGTGACAGCGGTTTCCCGGTAGATGTTTCTTTTTTGACGAATCCACTGATCTTCAAAAATATCATCCAATTCATATTTCTTTTTGTTACGTACTCGGAATAATTCTTTTGCCAGACGGTCTACACCAATCCAGCTCGGAAGATCCTGGTAATGATTGTAAGTAGCAGTTACACGTATCGGATCATCCACGTTTACGTGTTCATTTTTCATAGATGACATTGCATACGATACGTTTTTGTATATTGTAAAATGGGGCTTTCCTTCACGGTCTTGATAAAAAAGACTTTCGCCTTTTAAATCGTCCATCATATGAAGTGCGGACACGAGCACGCTCGGAAAGTAGGTATGCCCATCTTCAAACTTTTTCTTCTCTAAGTTCTCATCGTAGTAGTAATAATCGTCAATGACTGCAGTAAGTAGTCCGCCACCAGCGTTGACGATCATTTTTTCGCCTAACTCTTCGATACTATCTTTTGGTGCTTTAAGCATCCAAGACCCCTTCTTTCTGTTATTATTTCTTGAACCATCGTTTCAGATCCGTCTCGTCTGATAGATGAATCGCGGATTCCAACGTAATTGGAATCAATATAAGTGTGATTGCACAAGTAATCAAACTGCTTAGCTCTTTGGTCATGACGGTTGCAATCCCAAATACAACGGCACATACAGAGAATCCAAATACCAGATTCCACATAATATTTCGCAGTATGATTTTTCTACGGTAGTCACGAATCGATTGTTCGTGCTTCTTTTTATCTGACGGTAAACGTAATGTCATAGTTGTCACTCCTTTCACCTGATCGATTTTCGACCTTTATTGCCGCGATATACAAGGTACAATCCATATACACCCAACACGGCAGGCCCAAAAAATAACTTAAATGGATCATGCGTTACGAGTACAATTTCTGAGTCAAATAAATGGAAGAAACGATATCCCAAGGTACCGACCATGATTATGAGTATCAGTGTGATTCCGACATAACTATCACAGATATGTGGAAGTTCATGGAGCTCTCGAATCGTACAGTGTGCGTCATGCATTTGATCCTCGATTGCATGTAGATACACTTGATATAATCCTCGTCCGCATCCAAGCATCACAAATCCTGCGAGTACACAAACTGCACTTCTCAAATAAGCACCTGGGTAATGCAACGAAACGTGTACTAAGATGTCAAATACGCGGTCAATGCCAGTCGATACAAAATGGGTTCCCAAACTAAGCACAAATGCGTATGCAAATAATATGTGCTTTGAAAGAAATCGGTTATCCAATGAAATATCACCTCGTCTTTCTAATTAGTGTTACAGAAATGTACCTTACGACTGGCAACAAAATCTTAACTACGAAAGGGGGACACGATCAAATGAAATATCGGACAGACCCTGTGATCTATGCAGATGAACGATATAAACACCCCGTCTTCGAACAGGAAACATTATGGGATCTTGAATTATATCCCCAGGTAGACTTCGAGTATTTATGTGAATCTACAGATTTATCAAAGTCTTACATTATTCGTGACGGGTTGTATCAGAAAGTAAGAGCCGTTTTAAAGACACCAGCCGGTGACATGCGATTTAAGCAGACCGTTGGTCGATACGTAGATAAGAACTCACAAAAGCTTCACACACCAGGTCCACAATACTTAGTCCCATTTGGTGATATTGACAAGGGGATGTTTTATAAAATCTTTGACATCACGGAAGAAGAGATCAATGCTTCTAGTAAGCAGATCATTGCGATCTTAAAAGGAGCTGCAACAAATACAAACTTTCAGTTGCTTAAAAATAATCCAATCTTCTTCTTGTTCTATTGCTGTATCAGATACTACACCATTGAAACCAAAGATGAACGTGGATTAAATACAGCGCTGATTATTTATGCATTATCCGTATACCCATCCATATTTTCGAAGTACTTTAAGTATGGAGTCAGCGACGTAGGTGCGATGTTATATACCGTTGATAACCTGACCGAGAAGTTTATCTTAAAGAAAACTGGTCATGTATTTGGTATGTTGGCGACATCCATCCAGTCATCCTATTCATTTCTGAAGGACTTCATGCAAGATGGATCAGATAAAGAAGTGGTTCGTTTTATCCAGCGTATCCGTAATGACCAGAACTCCTTGATCAAAAAGATCTGTGATAATTACACCAAGAATCATGCAGCTGGAAAAACTGTCACAACAGTTAAAGACCAATTTGGTGATTCTCCAGTTATGGACGGCAACGAGAATAATACCACCTTAGTAAGCACGATAACTTCTAAAGTATCGATTCCGTTAATCACAAATGGTATTGACTTAAAACGAGCAGAGATTTGTGCAAAGCTTGCCAAGATCTCTATCTCAGATACGAGATTCTATTTAAGTAAGATCGTCTCTGGAAAAAATGAATCCTCTATTCAAGGATTCATTGAATCCATTCTGTTCTTATTCTTGTACACGGATCAGAAACAACCAGTGGATATTAACAGCTCCTACTTCCTTACCTGGAGTGCAGAGCTTTTTAGAAAAACGAACTCTAACGACGCCAATATTGCACGTATCAAAACCATTTTGGATCAGTGGGCAGAGAGCTCTGGTGTTCATGCCAAGTTTAAACGAGAAGCTTCACGTATCAATTATAAGAAAGCGATCTTTTTCTATTTCATATTATCGATTCAGGCTTACAACAACTAAAAACAGTAGGGAACTTTTTGTAAGTTCCCTACTGTTAGTTTCTTAAGCTAAATCGTTCGATAGATATATGTTAATCTGTCGACCTTATTAGTTTGTTTTAGCCCAACTTTTTCACAAAGTCGTCATAATTTCCAATTACCTCAGAACCCTCATTTGCCGGTACTCCAAGATAGATACGTCTGCTGTTAGAAAGATCGACAAAGTCTTTCTTGATAGTATAGACAACGTCCTTGTATAAGATTCGGGTAGTTCCCTTATCATATGTATTTACTTCAATTAGGACTTCAGACTCAACTAAACGATCTATATTTTCATGCACAAAGTTCCATCCAAGATTTGATGGAACTCTTGTTTCTGAGAGCTTCAGAGGAAAAAGATAATATTTCATGTGAACGCCTCCTTTAATTCAATTAAAGGACTGTCCGGAGACAAAAAAAAGAAGAGTTCTAAGAACTCTTCTTTCCATTGTTTGGTCATGATTATTTATCAGCAGTTGCATCACTGGATGCCTGCTCATCCAGATTCTGCATCTGCTGAAGTTTGTGACGTCTGATGATGTCTTCTTTGCGCACTGTTGGCACAACTGTCTTACCAAGTCTACGTGCGGTTGTGAATGTAACTGCACCACCTGTCACACCTGCTACTGTTCCAACTCCATTTGCAAAACCATTGGTCTGATCTGCATGTCTATTGGTCCAGTAATTTGGGATGGCTTCCTTAAAGGTTTTGCCGCGATTAATAGCCGCGGTGTATTCAGCAGTTGAAATTTCTTTCCATCTGCCGAATTTTCCTTTAACAGAAATGGTTCCTTTGCCGGTGTTCATGTTGATAGTGTTGTTCACCACCTGAGCACCAACTGTTACAGTATCATGCGCAAATTTTCCGCATGCAACACCTGCAGCGACACCAGCACCTGCAGCGAATGTATCAACTGCGACTTCACCAACGCTTCTTCCAAACAGGTTAACTGTATAACCAACTGCTGACTTGATTCCTTTTCCTGCTTTGCTGGCTGCGTTTGCAACACCCTGCATTTTATGATGCTCTGTTGTTGGTTTTCTGTTGCTCTGCTGGTTGTTTGTGTTCTGTGTGTTGTTTGTGTTTGTTTTACCCATATGAGGCCTTTCTTAACGACGTCCGCTCGCCGGATCATACACTTTGTACTTCTTGTACGGGTGATCAGTTTGCCCTTTGCTTCTGTTTCAAAGCTGTGAACTTTTCCAGATCAGAGATGAAATGCGGATTACTAAGTATAGTTTTTCTCTGATTCACGGAAATATTGTATAAATATCCGTACCGACTTTACGGATTATTAGACCCCTTACAATCTCCTAAAGAAAGAAGGTGCCTTATGGTTCGAGTTGGAAAATTCAAATTCGTAGATATTTACGCAGAAGATCAACATAATAAAAGCTCTTCTGAGACGTACGTGGTGTACAACAGTAAGAAACCATTCAAATCTGGACATACACATATTCGAAACTACTCCACGGCAGAGTATATAGCAAAACTAATTGCTTATCATAAGCTCCCCAGAAATTGCGATAATAAGTATCTTCTGGAATCTTTGATACGACTGGAGACAGACCCGGATCATATCAAAATACTTCAATCAAAATTAAAAAAGAGTCGGAAGCACTGATGTGCTATCCGACTCTTCTTCTCTTTTAGTAGGCGTCTACGGATTCTTGAAAATCCCTTGGTGCAATTACAAGCATCTGCTGTAACAACAAATCCATCACATCTTCGTGTGTATATGTTGTAGTACTTTCATCCGCAAACTTTAAGTATGTTTTAAATGATTTTAAGAATTCTTTTGTAACATCTAACATTCCAAGATCTTTTAGTGTTTTCTCCGTATAGATACGTCTATTGTATATAATTTCAAAATGTGTCAATAACGCTAATCGTAAATTATTAAAAAGCTTATACGGATTATTCTCATTCGAAGATTCAAATAATTCTACAAATCAGATCATGATAAATCGTGATCTGATTTGTATATGGTTTAGATTCTTTGATCAGTCCTTCAGATTTCAAACATAATTCGGCAAAACTGGTAAGAACCTGAAATTCCATTATCGTAACTACATGATTGATGAGATCTACTTCGATGATGTATTTCAAAATCCCCTCTCCACCAAGAATAGATGGATCATATCCGTAGAGTGGTAAATATGGGAATGCATGTTCCTTGAAATAACTAACATCACCCGTAATAGAAGTGGTCATGAGATGATCCGCAGCATACATCAAGTAATTCATAATTAAATCACAATCATATTCACCTATTAGTGATTCATGTTTCATTCCTTCTTCAGTTTTGACTGTAAAGGTATCCTTAAAATCAGGCCAGTAATACTTCTTTTCAACCATAGTGGTTCCTCCTTATATGTATGATAATATTAATGACCAAATGGTCATACATCCTAAAGTGATTAACATCGCTTTCACTGTCTTTTGTGAAACAGTCTTTAATTCGCGATGCACTGCGTATACCTCGATGATTCCTAATAAGATGGCAATGATAAAACCACCAAGCATTAGGTATACCAATAACGTATGAAGAAATTTCATAGTCTCTCCTTAATAATACTTATGACATATATATTTACAAACCATAACTAAAAGTATTGCACATATAAAATTTAACAAATAGATTTTGGCAGATTTCTCGTGATTCATCATACCTAAAACCATGTATGGCATCCAATACCCAACCGATAGAGATGCTACAATTTCTGCAATGATTAAAATAATAAAATATATCATATATACAGACATATGTCCTCCTATTGTGTGATTGTGAAAACGGTTGCTACAATTCCGAAGACGATCAACGAAACAGCGAAGCATACCCATGCATTTGCTCTGGTATCGTTTCCGTATTTGCTATCGTATGATACAAGCAAACGTACAAAACAACACCAACAGGTTAATCCAAATATAACTACTACAATGCGCCCGGCCAATAAAGCATTCATTTTTATATCCTCCTATATTATGCGGTTCCTGCCATGCATTTGGCAAGTACGATTAGTACCACGCCAATCACAAATAAACATACCAGCGTCAATGTTAATAATGGGAATCCCTCAATCTCATGTTTCTGGCAAAGATCGATCAAGATTCCGATTAATCCAATAAGTATAAGAACACCAAACATTGCCAGGAATCCCACCCCTAATGATTGCATCATTTGTAACATCTTTTGTCATCTCCTAATGTATTAATATAACAATAATAATTTTATCATAAATATATTTGCCGATACAAGCATCATAATAATGCAAAACACCAACAGAATTGCAACTTCTATATACAAGGTAGAATTCTCAAGGTCTTTTATAAATATCTCGGCACCAAGTATGCTTGCTACAAAGCTGATTCCAAATACAGTGTACCAATAGGTTACATCCATAAAATCACCTTCCCGATGAGACAACAACAGCTTACAAATATCATTAAAGACACAAGTGCTCGCATACTTACGATCATATCCGCTAACCGAGCTTCTCTAGCTGTTGTCCATTTCTTTTGACGTTTCAAACGAAACATGGTCACGTATAAGTAGAGCTGGAATGTTAACATTCCAGCTCCAACAAGGATGGCCACGTCTAATATAAGATTAATGATGGCCATCGTCTTCTCCTTTCGTAATCGGAATATCAAATTGCATAAGCTTCCCACTCTGAGATAATTTCTTCACGGTTTTATTTGACTTCTTTTTGCGTTTCTTTGATGGTTTATCTAAATTATAGATCTGCGGACCACCATTCTTCGCACGGTTTTTCAGTTTTAAGTCGTCAATCTCTTCTTGAGAGGGAGTCTCGAACAACCGGTAACAGTTGCCAATTTCTGAATAAATCTTTCGATATTCTTTAGAGAAGACATCCTTAAAAGAACGGTCACCAAGAAGAAGGATCGTTTTTGGATGATTTAGTAGATCCACCAGATAGGATGCGAATGCGAATGCTTCTGACGGAAGCAGAACATATCCAAGGTCGACATATTTGACATATAAACTATTTGGTGGATTAAATAAATAATTTTTGGTTTCTTTTGGATACAGCTCTTCATTGATAATTGGATCGATTCCATCTTCGGCATGAGATTCACCCATCGTATTGGTATTTACAAGAATATCAATTGCAAACATCCCAATTCCAAGTGTGACAATCTCAGAGATTATCATTACAAGATTATATCGTGGTTCGATTCCTAACCAGCTGCAATGAATTGCTGTCATAACGACGATTCCAATAAAGAGAATCGCCATGCATCCCATCGTAAGAAGACGCCCCTGTCTGATGCTATGACGTTCTCGATCTAAGATTCGTTCGGAACGTCGCAGAGCACCGAACTCGTTTAAGGCGTCTAAACGAAATAATGCTCTGCGAAATTCTCGATTGTGTTGCATTAAGTATACCATTTGTTTGGTTTCTTTTCCATAGTGACTTCCATGGTGATCGGTAACGATCTCTTCTAAGCGGTCTCGTTTGATACATAATCCCGCTTCATGCATTTCTTTGATACAGGTCTTCACCTGATTATAGACGCTGACTGCGTCCAGCTTTGTTTCTTCCATGGTGTGTTCTCCTTTGTATAGTTCCTTTTAAATCTCGGTCTTATCTGTGATTTCTTCTACGAATACATGTGGTTGAAAGTATTCGGAGTAATAGACATTAACCGTCAATGGATTGGTTTCTCCAGTGGCATTTTTGATGATCTCATCGATCTTTGCTTTGAATGCCAACGGAGTTCCAGGTGTAGGTTTTCCACTATCTGCTTTGCTACGAAAATATATGAAATCGATTGTGATAGCTTTTGATCGTCCGTTTAACTTTGCCGTCAGAAAATCAGCAAATGCATCCGTTGCATAAATCTCCATAGACGAAAAATCTTTGTCATCTCGATTAATACGTGCAATGGATATGTGGTTTGTAATGTCTCTTGGGTGTTCCAATTTGTTAAATGCTTTTACCAATTTGATGCAGGCAGACTCTGTGTAGAGCCCGCCATTCTCAAATACATAAAACGTATACGAATTAGACCATCTCATACCAAGACGTGTACGATTTAAAATCACCTGGTCACGAGATTCAAACTGTTTGGTTCTTTCATTAAATTCTTCACATTGTATAGTGAATACCAGTGGTTCTAAATGTCCCTGGTACATCATAGGGCATACCTCCTTAATCATTCATCGTAGTATGGATCATAATCCTTGGTACGTAACATGGAAAATCTTCGATCCAACCCATCTTTGAACTCTTTTGCGTCAAAGAGTGGATTCTCTTTTTCTTCAAACTGCTTAGTGACAGCTGTTGTGGCATCCTGATAATTTCCAATTGCCAATGCAGTCAAAGTCTCTTCATCCAGATCATCGACCATATCTTTAAAGGCGCGTCTGGCTTCTACGACAGATGGTGTAACGTCTAAGCAATAGTCGATTGTATTTCGGATCGTCATACGTGCTGCATCCAGTTCATCTTCACGATCGACCGCTTCAAATTCCGTAGGTCTTTCATAAATCTTTTCTGCATTTTCACGAATCACATCTTTCAGCTCTGTGCTTGTGTAATAAGTCCACATACTCGGATACAGATTTAACACATCGGTATAATGCTGATATCCATGTTCTTTGATACGCTCTTCACTCATATAGCCGCGTCCAATCTGGTTTATGTTTCCGATCCGATCAATCATGATAGAACTGCATTCATAGCAGATTCCGATAGAAGTTGAAACTGGACGTAAGTACTGCGCGTGGATTTCTTCAACTGTTTTATCTAACTTCTTATTACCAAGCTCCACCCGGCTATCATCCCCATTCACGGTAAGTTTAAAGGTACGTTTGATGTACGTATCACTTTCGTCATCCAGATTATAGCCAAACATATCATTACTCGTACGTGGGGATCGTACTTCTGCAATTTTTGTTAACTCTTCTTTTGTTTTCTTTTTCTTCGGTACTGGACGGAAGCGATTGAATCCACAAAACGGTGATAACATGTGCATGGACTCAAACTGTGTTAAGACACTTTTAATGGTCTTTAATCCTTTTGTGAGATTTGGGAGATCTTCCTGTGAAATATCACAATATACAGGACTTACAATCGCTACCGTATCACTGATTCCACCAACTAAGTCTGCATATTCCAATGGTATTAAAACAAACGGATTTTCACGATCCATGAAGATACCTGTGAAATCACTACTTTTATCCCATGGCGCATAGTCTGTAAACTTATGTCCTTTTGCGTCCACGTTAAAGCCATGCAGGACAACTAAGAATTTTTCAGCATCTCCTACATAACCACCGTCAATATCATGGTTTAATGTAAATAATTCGTAAGTAGATTTTTTCATAACAGCACGTTCTCCTCTCTCATTTTCGCAAGCTCTTCTTCCTGGATACGCATTGCGGTTTCAGTATTTGGCTTTTCACCTGGTTTTCTTGGTTCATCTAACAGATGTGACAGACGAGTCCAAAGCCATGGAGAATGATGGAATACGTATCTCAGGCATCGATCATCTCCAGCGTGAATATCTACTAATCCAGTAGAAACAAATCGTTCCATCCAGAAGGTAGAGGTCAAATCAATAATTTCAATAATTTCCATTTCGCTTGCAGTCACTCCAGGGATCATAACAGTACCCTTTTCGTTTTCTTCTTTGAAGCGCTCGCGCATGGTTGAGTTAAATGGTCTTACCATTGCAAGTAATGGTCCTCTACCATAATCACTTAAGACATTCTTTAAGAAATACACATCGATTGGTGTATTCTCATCTGCACATACCGGCACGTTCTTTGTGCAAAAGCTCACATCATGTTCTGTTCGAAAGTCGGATAATAAGTATACGAATCCAACTTCTTTCGTTTTCGCAATTTCTAATGCGTTTACTGGTTTGCGTCTTGCCATTTTGTATATCCTCCTAGTCTCTCCTTTGTGTATAAAAAATTTAAAGTTTTCTTTTTTACGAGAAAGTGACATTCACAATATGGGGAGAGGAACATCACTTTCTCATTGGCAGATCGTCTTTTCCATGCCCAAAGGAGTAAGCACAGATCAAGACCGATACATAATTGTAGAATGCAACATAAGAGTTCCATATCTGATAGGGGAATCAGATGAACTCAGTACATGACTGTAAATACTACTTATAACCTGAAAGTATTTTTGCAAGTTTAAAACCATATTAAACTAATATACACTAATTAGAATAGCGTTGCATTCTTACACGTAAATAATATATCACTATATTTAAAAAGATCAAAAAAGAATCGGACTATACATCCGATTCTTTTTTTTCTTTTACTTTCTTGTGTCTGGGACGTACTGTGCCCATGGACAAGTCTCACAAATCCTGTCATCACAAGAACAGCCGTCACAGAAATCACCTGCGTGTCTAACACCAACAAATCCTTTGTCTTCGTTGATGTCCTTCTGGATCATTCTTGTTGCTATTTCAGCAGCTATGGTTCCAAAGAACATTGCACTTAATTTTTTTGCAGCCTCTGCAAGTTTTTCACTGTCAATCATTTTTGTTTCCTCCTCTACTAATGATTAGTCAATGTGATCATCATTAATATGGTTCTTCGATAATTAGTTGTGATCACGGTATGGCACCATGATCAATTTTACTGGTTGATTATGATATGGATGCGCCGACAGTTTCTCGGCTTCACCTTTGAAGTTGATTACACGAAGTCCAACAGCACGATCACGTTCAACCAAATAAATGTAGCGTTTTCCCTCCAACGCTTCTTCATACGATGGAAAGATCGACATCCCAGATTTTTCATCGAAGATGGTCGTACAGATTACACTGATCATTGCGTGCTGAAAGATGACGTGTTTTCCCTCTGTCATTGTGATCAGCATTATAGCGTCAGCAACGCTTTCCATATCAACAACATCAATTAATTCTAATACAATCTTAATTGCTTTTGGCATTAAGATGGTACTTGTGATGTAGTCCTGATATAACGTGTTGTCGTACTGATTTGTCTGACACAGTTCTTCTACCTGGTTTACTGCAGTCTTAACGAAATCTTCAGCATCATGAATTTTAATCATGTTATTTCCTTTCTTAACGACGTCCGCTCGCCGAAATTACAAATCAAAGATATGTACGGATTACTTATGATATTTCTTTGATTCACATAGATAATATCTAAATAAAACATCTTCACTATACGGATAAAAAAGAGATACCCACTCGTAACGTTGGGTATCTCTTTTTTGTTTAAGCGATCGCGAATCGCTTCTTTAATTTGGCACTTGGTTTGAAAGGAATATCTTCTACTTCTTCCATACGTGGGATCAGTGTCAAATCTTCTTTCTGCATGAATAACTGCAGTTTCGGCTGTTCGTGCACAACAACCTCTTCTTCCCATTTCTGTTTAGTTAAGATCTCTTCTGGGAAGGTTTCAGGAGTATCATTCTCCTGTGCGCCGCAAGTTGCGAAGTGGTACAGATCGATCTTCTGTGATTTCGTAACTGCAAAGTAATCATTTAATAATCCTGTATCACGCGCAATGATCATACGTGTGAGAGGGTCGAACTTTCTAAACATGTATCTGATGGCTTCATCCACGATCGCAATCATATTAAGGATGTCACCGTCAAACGTGTTCTCCTATATTTTCATATAAGCACGGACTATATCTTCATCCTATAGTTGACATGTGTATTTCTACTATAGGAGCTATGCGCTTCGAACTTAACCCGCAAATTAAGTCCTACCTAAGCTGCTGATTCTGCTTTTATAAGCTTAGGTTCACCATCCTTATCAGTAATGCCATATCTTAAATAATACACATTGGCATATACCTTTTGGAGTAGTGAACTAATAGTCTCTACGCCTTCATTACCACATGCATTTAGCATGTCCCATAATCGTTCAAATCTGTCAGACTTCATCTTTTTGGATCTTAAAATACGTAGACAATTTTCATCACGTTTTGTTCTGTCCAAATAGTACAATTGATACCCTTGTACAGTAGATGGTTGTCTAAGACAGTTTTTAATGTAATCTTTACTTTTATCAACGTAATCACCAAACAATTTCGCACTGTCGGAAATAATAACTGACTGTGTTTCTTCATTTATCGCAATAATAGCATTTGATTTTTTACGTTTGGTAAAAGGTGACTCAGTCAAACCTTTATGAGATTCACTCATAAGTTTCCTTTGCTCTAACGCATCAGCAAATGTACGAGTACTGATTCCACGATTCTCATTATAACCAACATCACTATCGTAAGAGCGATTCTTTCGAATATGGTAAGATTCAAAACAATCTAAATCTTCAGGATCGCATTCTTCAATAATCTCTAAAACGAAATTATCAGTCCCGTCTTGGTACATAGCATTCATAATATCTCTCATTGAATGTTTGATAGGATGATTATACTGAGGAACTCGTTTTCTCAAGTCTATAGTTTGACCAATATAGATCTTTCCATCTAAACGATTTGTAATCTTGTATATACATGAAATTTTGTTATGTATATTCCATCGTGATTTTTGATCTTCTGATAAGTGTATATACATTGTAGCACCTCCATTTCTAAAAGGGATGCATGTGGTAATGCTTGGTACGGTATCATCTGCTATCCATTTCTGGACCGTAGACTCTCTTACGAAGCGTATTCGAGTTTATAACCTTATATAACTTCTACCGTTAGCCGTAATAATAAATATTACGACACCGCTTGTTAAGCGTTCACATAGTGCTATGATTAGTATTACTACTAACCCCGACCTTGTAAGTTGATCGGCATTAAGTCCTGGCAAGCAAAGGGACCCCTAAGGGTATACTGCATAGACTATATTTTTACGATTTACGATTTCTACCGAAAGGAAATCATCGCACTGTACGTTTCGAATTTTAATTCTACATTTCGTCCACTTTTGGACCTACTCGCTTCGTGTAGTATTTCAACTACCTTATTTTCAGAACTAAACAAGTTCCTAGCTTTCCCTAGTCGTTGAGCCCATATCTCATCTCTGTGAGATACTTCGCTGCGTCGATTGTCCCTAGTGTTATCCTTGGTTACCATATCTCCGGAGTTACCCTTTGCCCTAATACTGTCACCAGTATAAGTTGGTAGATAACACGTAACAGGAGTTCCCCGCAATTAGTACAGTTTAACGTCGACCTTGCCAGATTTTTGATCGACAGCGGTACGCTTAAGCAGTAGTCGGTTCCACTGCGTTTTACCTTACGTACCTTAAGTAAAAGCATACTATAATAATTCCAATGCTCAAATACAAGCATCTGACTATCTCTTTCCTATGTAGCCCTGTTACCAGACTATCATAAGACCTACCATTTCGGTTTCCCTAACGATACTTGCTTCGTGTAACTATTTCAAGTTACCTTATTTTCAAACCACCTGATCTCTCATTTACGTATTTCTACGATTGTGGTTGTCTAGCTTTTTCTAGTCGATGAGCACATATCTTGCCATTGTAAGATACTTCGCTGCGGATTGTCTCTACATTCACATTGTTACGATACCTTCGGCGTTACCCGTTGCCCTCATATACATTGCTGCTATGAGTACGTAGTGAATGGTCATCGAGATTGTCCCCGCCATTAGATAGGTTTAACGACACCAAATTATGGCTAGCGTCGGATTACGGTTGATCAAGAGACTGACGTTCTCTTTCTCAACGATCATCATCATTATGTCGTATACTTTCTCATTGAAGATCCAGGAGTCTTCCCAGATGTCTTCTGCTTTACTTAAAGGAATATCTTCATAGACCTTTAAGTAGTTGATAATTTTTGGTTTAAAAAGTTCGCGGAATGTGTGATAAGAAAGGTCAACTTCGTTATCACGTAATGTAGGATCAGGTACGATGACATTTCTGGCAGTATAATTGCAAATCGTAATTTACACATTCAGACTATATCTTATGTCGTAATGACACCCAACCGTTTCGGCGTTAAGCCTACCTTTCGTCCAATCGGACCTACTCGCTTCGTGTAAGTATTTCAACTTACCTTATTTTCAGGACGCGTGCTTATCCCTAGCTTTCCATAGTCGTTGAGCCCACATCTTATCCTACTAAGATGCTTTGCTGCGTCGATATTCCAAACGTACAACCTTGGTTACCATACCTTGGGAGTTACCCCTTGCCACCAGTGTATCACTACATTGGTTTGGTAGTTGTCGTTTATCGGAAGTCCCCGCAATTAGATTGGTTTTACGTCTCCCAATTTTGTTAAGAGACCCACCAAGTAACATGTCACGAATAATACCTTCTTTTCCATGCATGGACTGGAAATCATAGTCCCATAACGCATTGACTTTGATCTGTAATCTTGCCTGGAAATTATCCCACTCGATATCTGGGCAATCTTCCAAATGCTCAGATAATTTAAAGATGACGTTGATCATCTTGTCGGCACCCTGGAAATAGAATGTATCCTGGGTGATCGACTGCGGTCGCAGATATGTAGAATATACCGGAATGTGCTGGACAAAGACCTGATCTTTCTGTGCCAGCAGTAATTCGAATGTATGAATCTTATTCTTCTTACTGGACTGGTGCATGTAATAATCAAGGACTTCTTCATAGCGATCCCGAAACTTCTGAATTCCAATGCCATAAAACGGATGACTTGGAACAAAATCCAAATCTCCTGGTTTTAATTCACTCTGGATTCCATTGGTATCTACCTTTTTCTTACAATTGACAATCTCTGCGAACTCCTTGCCAATTGCCTGTGCCAAGATGCGAAAATAGAGTGGCTGAATCACAAATGCGCCGGATTTCACCAAAGAGATCCATCCACAAATATTGATGTTGGATCCTCTTGCTTCTACTTTGCTATGGCAGAATGGGCACTCTTCTCCTTCGTATGCACGGGATTTTTTACGTCCACATTTACATCTCCAGCGTTCGATGAACTCTCGTTCGTCTCCATAAGTCGTTCCATATAAGGGCGATTGTGGTCCATACATGGATTTTTCTTTGGATCCATCTAAAGATATTTCTGCTGGTTCGGTAATCTGAAACCCCACATCATTTTGCATGTCTGCATAAAATGCAGTATCCCAGTCCATACGGGCTAACATTGCACGCTTCTTTCCCATTGTCGTAGTGCTCCTTTCAAGTCGTTTCTCTTATTTCGAAATAAGAAAAGTCTCTGACTTTTCAAACCCCTATAGATTTACGACGCTTAATCTGCAGTGATTTGGTCAGAGCAAAAAAATAATATATCACGAAAATCTATAAGGGTATTATTCTTCTGTGGTTGCAAAAATGGAGTTCTAACGTTCAAGCCAAAAACAATCTGGTAAGAAATTAACCCGAAACGAGGTGTAATAAATTGCGTACAAATAAGCAAATTGATGACCTCGGGTTTGTTTATCTTTGCGAAAGTGCGGACACACCGCTTACAAAAGTCGGCGATCTGAAGATCTACAATGACAATAATATTTTCTTTGTCGAGTTTGATTCAGTCCTACAGTCTTTTGGGGTAGAAAACCGTAACCACCGATATTACACAGCAGAGAATGTCTGGCAAGCGATACAGTCACCAAAGATTCAAGATTTATTAGCACACGACTCCTGGTTTGGGGAGCAAAACCACCCAACACAAACGTTTGCGGATGCAAAACTGACTCCAGAACGAATCCGAGACGTGTGGATGCCAAATCGATCTCATAAGATCATGAAACCAAGAATCAATGGAAATCTGTTACAAGCACGTATCCAGACAGATGCTGGTACAGAAGCTGGTATTGGATTTGCAAAAACGATTATCCAGGGAATGGTTCCACGTTTTAGCTGTCGTTCTATTGCAACGTTACGACAGATCAATGGACGACCAACCGTAGTCATTCGATTACTGGTAACCTATGACTGGGTATTCTATCCAAGCCATTGCGAAGCCGAGATGATCGGTCAGTTACAGAAACCTATGATGGAGTCTGCTTCTGGCATCGTTACTCCTGCGGATCCTTCCGTGACACCAGACGACACTATGATTCCATTACATGAAATCTTAGATCTCGTTGGCAATAAGGATACCAATACGGAGATTATTCTGGAAAGCTTTGATCTTGACATCAGTGACTTAGTAGGATTTGACGACACTCATGAACATGCGATCATTAAAGATCACGACAATATGATTTATGCAAAGATCAGTCCCGAGACAAAACATAAAGTAGATGACTTCTTTACGTCATTTTAATAAAAAAAAGAAGCGGATGTTAAGTCCGCTTCTTTTCTTTTTATGCATTCTTGATTGTGTAGATCAGTCTGTCCAGATCGACCGGCTGATGTTTGTAATCAATGCCATGCTGTGATAATACTTCGAAGATTGCACTTTCGTTCATTTCTTTGAAGAACACCATTTTGAAATACTTTTTGGAAAGCTTGTTAATGTATTTAACAGATTCCTGATAGTTTCCATAGATACAATCAAGTGGCATGTTTGCAATGCCATGGTAGATGTAGTTTGCTTTTACAGCGATGTCAGCGATTGCTGATTCAAGCTGTCTTGCTTCGCTGGTTCTGTTCTCGATTGTTGCGTCTACCATGTTTAAAAGTACCTGCATAGCTGTAATTGTTGTCATAAATTCCTCCGGGCTCTTGATATGATCTCCACCCATAAAAGTTATAGTTGTCACCTGCTGATGTTATCTCTGTGACTATTAACTTTTCTGACCAAAGCTGAATGATATTAGTATTTGATTGCCTTGATTCACGGAAATATTATATCAATATAACCAGGGGCTCTACGGGGAACACAAAAAAGATACCATACACTAGATAGTGTATGGTATCTATCGTTATCCATAATAGAACGGTTCTCCATCCAAATGGTAGATATCGTCCCATTGGCGTAACAATTCGTTTCGATCAGACTCCGCATTGGTCCATGTATCAATTGGTAACCGGATGGTTCCATATACGGTGGACTGCTCCTGATATTGTGCTACCGTTGGATATAAGTTTTCTTTTACATCCAAAAGTGCCAATTGTAAGAAAGATGGTAATGCATCATCTGGAATTGTATTTAAAGATTTTGAATGCTCAAAACCCCATTCAATCGTAAACGTATTCGTCCAGAACGCATTGTATACTTTTAGCGTTCTTGGTGCTTGAAAGTCAAAAGTCAACTTTGGAACCGCTGCATTGATCATACGAGCGGTCATATTACTGAGCATCATTTCACCCATTAAGGATCCTTCCGTCATAGAGAACGGAATCGTTCCTGCATAATAACCTAAGTTGGTTAAGGCATCTTCGTTGTTGTACACATCAAAGACATATAACAATTTTGGGTCTTTAAAGTCCGGTAATAAATAGGTGGTATGAGACGTTGTCTGATTTAAGACTTTGAAACTCTCTTTAGCATTGACCGTACTGATTTTCTTATCGGGTACATAGATCGAAAAGATGGGAACGGTAAATTCCTGAATGATATCCACGATCATCTTATCCAGATTATCAAATGGCAATGCCATATTCGCAATTCCTAATTTGAACTTAATACGTGATACGACATTTGATAAGTTCAGCATATAGGATTCACCTCCTACTGCGTAACAGGTTTTGTTTGAGCCAGTTTGTTATTGAATTTTTCTCTTGGAGCATTCTTGAAATCCTGTGCAGACATTTTCTTATATGCAAAATTTGCATCGCTTTCCAGTTTCTTTGCTTTTGCCTGAAGCTGGTTGATCTCACGTGCAGTTTTCTTTGCAACGATTGGATCGATGTCACGACGACTCAATACCTGTTTTAATTCGTTGATACGTTTTTCGGTACGTTTTACTTCCTGCATATTGGAAAGATATTTTGCACGTAACTGCTCCACAGAACCAGAGATCTTCTGATTCTGAATCTTATCAGAGATTTTCTGTAATACGCCTTCTTCAATCAGATCCGCGTTTTCTACAATGACACGATCTCTAGTTGCTTCCAGTAAAGTTTCACGCTCTTCATAAGTGATTTCACCACCGATGTATTTATCGGTTACCTGCTCACATACGTTTGCATAGATCTTATCATTTACGGATTCTCCCATCATGCAAGCCTGCATAGATTTAGCGAGTTTGTCATTATTACTTACTAACTTCTGAACTTTTGTCTGCAGGCGTTTGATTTCATCTGCACATTTCTTCAGAGTAGTTGGATCAGATTTCTGTGCTTCCATTTTTTCAAGAGATCTGATCTTTGTATTCAAACGGTTGATCTCTGCATTGTTAGCAGCATAGGAAGCTTTTGCTTTCTGGCAATGCGGGCATTCTTTAGAAGATGGTGTTTTCTTAGATGTAACTTTCTTGATCAGGTTATCAAATAAAGATTCCTGAATCAGATCCATATCATCCCCAAAGAGACGATCTCTGGCTTCCATTAAAGCTCCTTCACGCTGTTCCAGAGTGATTTCACCATCTACGTATTTCTGCATTAACTGCTCACGTACGTACTGATAAATCTTATCATTATCGTACTCAATACCAGCAGATTCTTTTGCAATTTTTGCTTCCGCTGCAGATTTTGCTTTCTTTTCTGCATCGATCTTATCTTTTTCAGCCTGTGCCTGTTCCTTGCGAAGATCCTGAAGCTCTGCTTTCATATCTTTACAGAACGCTTTGATTTCTGGTGTGGATACTTTGAATTTCTTCAGCATTAAAGCAGCTTCGTAGAACTCTTTATGTGCAACAGCTTCTGGGAACAGTGCTTTGAAGTAGTATCTGGTGTTGCTGCATGTGGACGCACTTCCAACCCCATCAGAAGTGATGACGGCTGTGGTACTGCTAGCAAAGATAGATGCAATCACTGCAAACGGTTTTCCACCATGTTTTGCCAAGAAGCATTTACCAGAAGTATTCAGGTTTCCATCTACCAGTTTTTTGATCTCTGGAATATACTGTGCTCCAGTTTTCTCAATGCTCATCTTAGATATTCTAAGAGATTTAAACTTCACAGCATCTGGATGTAACTCTTCGTATGCTTTGATCAGTTTAGAACCTTTTTTCGCATTGATGGCTTTACCAACTGGAATAGAGATAACAGCCGCAATACAAGCTAAGTATGCTCCAATTACGACGCTACTTAAGATAACTTCGCCAGCACTTTCAAAGTAAGTTGCAGTTTCAGCATTAAAGTCATTCAAGCCATTCACACGTTCTGCGTAATCGGATTCCTCATCGCTTGCGCTTTCGTTAAATGTCTTAATACGGTTAAAATAATGATTCATTGCTTCGGATACGGTGAACTCTAAAGTTGGAACTTCTCCATTCTCTAAGTATTCCCCGTGCTCGTACATCTGGACATCATAGAGCTGATCCAGATAGTCTAAGCTCATCCTAGCATCCTCTAAGCTAAGGACACCTTCTTTGTATAATCCAACAATCTCATTCTTCATAGCCTTGAATCGATTGTCGATATGAAGACCTTCGTAATACATCGCCTGCTGTGGGTTTTCTCTGTAATATCCAGAGACGATGTTATCCAGTTCTTCACAAGTCAGTTCACCTTCACAGTATGCTTCTACAGCACCATTTACTTCGGAAGTAAATCGCTCTGCAGATTCTACGTAGGCATTTAATTTTGCAAGAGAAGCTTCGCGCTGTTCTAAGGTGATCATTCCTGCACTGCATTTCTCATAGAGAACTTTGCGAATCTGATCTGCATTTCTCACAAATTCCTCAATTGGAGTTTCTTTCATTTTAAATTCTCTCTCCTTTCGTTTCTGAGTTGTGACGATTTTAAATATTTCAGTCATATCAGCTAAGAATTTCTGATATTTACTATTCATATCAATCTTTAAATCTCGGATGTCATCTCTGTATTTGTTGTAAATGCCAAGCCATTTCTTTTCGTCGTCCTCGTCTTTGATGGCAACCAAGAAGTCTCGGTAGGTTTCGTTATATTTCGTCTGCTTCGTAAAGGAGTCCAACTCCTTATATAACTTCACGGCTTTTTCTTCTTTTTCTTTGAGCTTGAGCTCGTCACGGTGACCTTCGAAAGAATCCTCAAACCAGACTTCTCCAGTTTGATGAAGACGGATATTTACATCTCTAAGAGACTGCAGTCTCTCATAAGAATACATCACAACACCCTTGATCTCGTCTTGTAGTTCTCTCGCATAATCCATACGAGACTTAATTTTAGACAAGGTGTAGCCCCCTTTCTTCTTCGTAAATAAAAAAAATGAGGGAGGCCTCATTTCCGTTATTCGACTGTTTTAAGGGCAAAACAAGGTACGGGACTCCGTGACTGGGAATCCTCGTACCTTGTTTTAAAGTTATAAGTCTTATTAAGCTAAAGAAAATATTTGCTTTAAAGGAGTGTATATCGCCTGCATTTGCAACAGGTGATTCTGAATAAAAATTCTTTAATTTGCAAAGAAATAATTAGGATAACTGAGTGGTTCACGAAGTGAAATCCCATCTGGCCATTCAAGCCATTCATATGAGTCATTCGGTTCGTGACCCGAAAGTTCGATGTACAATTTGTCTGCTTCCTGTTTGTCGAAGTCTGTAAACATCCAGGGTTCCTGTTGTTTTGCATCAGCTGTTGGTGAATAATGATAAGTCTGATAGGCGAATAACAGATTTTCCACTTCACGTTCAGTAAGTTCAACAACAGTATTGTTATCAAGGATGCAATAGGTATTGACGTATCTGTCAAACTTATTACGAATCTTAATGATACGCATAGGTATACAACAGTCATTACCATCATATCGCCATATGTATTCTTTGAGGCCGATCTGATACATACCCTTGATAATCAAACTGGAGTACAAATCTCCAAATTCTTCAAATGTGAAAGTTTTTCTATTCATTACTTGTGTGTCTCCTTTGGTTTAGATTTTTATTATACTTTTGCAAACTCAGAATAATCATGTTCATTTAGATCAAAGAAGGAATCCGCCATATCCTCAATTTCTCCACCTGGGACGTCTCTGACTTTACGTTCAGTTGCATTGGTTGCTCCACGTTTCTTATAGTTCTCTGGAGCGAACTCGACACTTAAGGATAATAATCCAAGTGGTTCGTTCAGATCAATGTCATCCATAATACGGATTTCATTGCCTGCTTCAAATGGCTGGTTGAAGTAGTCAAGCTGTCTCATCTTCTCGGTAGTCTCAGAAGATCTATAACGACGTTTCAGTAACTTGAATACGAACCATAACGTACCATCATCTTTCTTTCTCTGTGGGTTTACGATGCACGTCCAGTCGGAGTTCTCCTGAATTTCCCAAGCACCAGCGATGTTCTCTGCTCCAACAAGTCTGGTGACATCTTCTTTCTCTGCTTGTAGAGCGGCATCAATAACTGCCATACCAGATCGGTTAAGCTGCTGTGCGGTGATAACCGGAATATCAAAGAATTTGGCAACTTCTTTTAATTCATTGGTGATGTTTTTAAGTTCTCCTTTTTCATTGTCCGCTTTCTCTGCAGGACGAATACGTTTCATATAGTCAAGAATCAGACCGCAAACCTCAATGCCCTCATCCGCCAGGTCATTAATGATACCATATAGATCATCGGTATCAATCTCACGGTTTCTGTATTCTTTGATGATAATATCAATGGAAGATTTTCCAGTTAACTTCAAACCACCTTTTTCACGCATGGCTTGAATAACCTGGTTTGGTGTATAGTTACGAATATCATCGGCACATACGGTCATATTGAACATACGCTCGATGGTCTCAGGGATATCATTCTCTAATGTCAGGAATAATATTGCTGGTCGTTTCTCTGGGTCTTTCGTCTTGAAGTTTGGATTGTATCGCCTCATATCCAGAGCAGACTTTAACAAGATCGTAGACTTTCCTTTTCCTGGAAACGCTAAGTATGTATACAATCGCTTACTCATATAACCTGGAGAAAGCATTGCATTTAAATATGTAGATCCAGTTAAGAAGATACGGTTTCTATCTTTCAGTTTATTGACGGCATCTGCAATGACTGTTTCAAACTGCTCCCCATCCAAACTAAAGGTCTGGTCTGCATCCAAACTCTTGGTTTGCCTGTAAATATTGATAATGGATCTGGCAATGGTAACCAGATCTTCACTGTATTTTTCATAACTTAAATAGTCGCTTGGATCGATACTTTCCAGGATCTCCATCATGAGTCCTCGACATGTCATGACATACCCATATTCCAACATGTTATCGATCTTTTTAACTAAGTATTTGCTTTCTGCATATTTGATCGTAAAACTTCCCATACGATCAATCAAATCTCTGGTATACTCATCTTCTGCGTGATCCCGACAGTATACCTGGATAAAGGAGGTATCTTCGAATCGTTCTTCCAAGATACATGTAATTATCTGCTGAATGACACGTACTCTGGACTCCAATTCTATGTTCCCCTCATAGACGATTGGGTCAATGGCGTCCATCAGCTTATCTATATTATTAATCGTCTTTCTCGTTCGTAAGACGCTGTCTTTCAATAAGAATGCGATTACCATATCTAACATCTGGATATCTAGGGCAATCGGCAATTTCTGCATTTTGATGGCTCCTACTTCGAGCCGCTTTCGTAGTGGAATCTTTGACGTCGTATTCTTAACAGGTTCATCTTTGAGCGTGTACTCAAAGAAGTTCCCTGCATGTTCGTATGATTCCGTTGCTTTTGTTTTTGACATTTTCTTTGTCTCTCCTTTGTTTAGCGTTACTGGGTTGTCATCATGTAGATAATACATTACCGAAAAGTAAAAGTAGGATTAGAACCCGAAGTTCTAATCCTACAAGTATTATTCCACTTTTGTTTTAGACGGATCAATCTTTGCCCAAAGGCAAGCATGGTCCGGCTCTTCCGCTGAAATAAACGGAATATCTTCCATTTTGGCGTCGCCACCGTTGTCTGGTTTTTCTTCGACGTCTTTGTGGAGGATCTCGTCCAGAGTTTTCTGGTTACCATCTTTATCAACATGTACGATGGCAGAGGAGATGGTCTGTGGGAATAAGGTCATTCTACTTCCATCATCCTGTACTGGAGATTTTAAGGTCGTTACGACCGCTTTCTGCTGTGCCATAAGAGGTACCTCCTTAAATGATATTTCCGCACATCGTACGAATTGCTGAAACGGTTAACTCCACTTCATCTGTCTTGAGAAGTTGAAATGGGGCAGAACCTTTAATCGTGGATGCGGTTACTAATGCTGGAGCTCCAATGATGTTTTGATAACGTGTAATTGGAAATCCAAGGTATTCTTCTTTCTCAGACGGCTTTCCATGTAAGAGGATATCCGTCATTGGTAAATTCGGAATGGTTGCCATTATTCACCCTCCTTCACGTCGGTGCTATCTGGTGCATACAAGACAAGACTTGCATATAATGGTGCATCAATTGGGACGTCATAAGTAATTTCTTTTTTCGCAACAGCGGCATATAAAGAAGCTGGTACGTCTGCCAATTGACTTTCTGATTTCACATATTGACAGTTGTGAACACCTCCACGATATGGAGACTGTAGTACTTCACTGCCTGGATCTACAGAGTATAAACTGATTTCTTCCATATGGGTACCTCCTATACCTCGTAAGTGATTTCACGACGGTTATCAAATAAGAAGTCATCATGTTCAGATGGCAAGAACGTAAATCGTCCATGATGGATACGGTTTGGTCCGAAGACATCTTCCAGATCACCAAGACGACCAGAGTTTTCAGATCCTGTATTCTTAATGTTACCGTTAGTATCAATGATACGAACCATCTCAGCCCAAACACCATTGACTCTCCATTCATCGGCATATGGTCTACGAATAGAGAAGATGAAATCTCCGTTGTTAGTAAGAGACATCATCCGTCCCATATACTGATGCAAATATGGGGTATCAATAAATGCAAGAACGATCTCGTTTCCAAGTTCTGTCCAATCTTCTGGTTTATCGATAAACTGCATGACGTTCGCTACAGATACTTCAATATGTCCATCTTCATAGATATATTTATCTAATAAAGTTGGGAAGGTACCTGCAACCAGATCCTTATTGGTAATCATAAAGTGCAACTTATCAAATGTGATACGGTCGATGAAGACTTCGATTGTTTCTGGTCTTCCGTTGAAGTCTGTTGCAATATCCAAATCTGGAAGATCAATCATACTTTGCTCATTCAGACGGATATTAGAAGTACAACCATACGTATGTGTGGCTTCTCCTTTTGTACAAACGCAATGATAATGAACCACTGCATTTGACTGTTCCCAGCTGGTGACACGGAATTTGTCTTTCTCAGCTAAGAAAAGAGGAGAATCCCCAATGTAGTTTTTAAATGCTGTGTTGTAGTAATTGGTGATTACTTCAACGATCGGTTTGTCACAATCTCTAGTATCCACTTCCATGAAGAAGCCATTGCATTCCGCAGATAACTTAAAATGGAAGGTATACATAGATTCTGTATTTTCGTTATTGATTTCAATATCGTCATTGTAGATATTGATCAGTTTTTCTTTATTGATTGCTACGAGGTCGTAGTTGGTATCAATAAAGAATGCATTCTCCAGTCCAGCAGGATAACGAAATCCCATATTGGTGCTAAGAAGCACACGAAGATCTAATACCAGATCCTGCATACGTTCTTTATTCTGGAAGAAGCTTACAACTTTGCCGTCACCATGACGTTTATAAAAAATCTCACCAGTGACATCATCTTTTAACAGCTCTCCGTTGACCGCATTAATACGATACTTGGTTGACAGAGCGGTTGTTGCAAAACGCTGATTTGGTTTGGTGATTATGGTTGGGACTTGCCCTGGCTGTGCCGGTGTTGGCATGGTTAATCACCTCCTATTTTGTACTTTGAGTTATTTATAGTAATCGTCTCGTCTACGTAGTCAGAAGCGTCATCTAATGGATGACCTACCATATAGACATACGTTAAGTTTTCCTTGTTTTCACCTTTCACGATCGTGTCAGGATCTAACAACATCGCTTCTGGAGCATCTTTTAACGCTTTTTTTTCGTACTCCGTTCGTGCGAATTCATCACCTTGATGTACGTAAGTCTCGTAGACAATCGGATATTCTTCTGAGATAATCCTCTTATTGAACTGTAACACCGACGGATTCACGAACGTCTTCGGAATGAGCTCATTCCAATAGAATGCCATAAGAAGCACATACTTCCTATCATCCGTCCAGTCCTGTTTTGGTTCTTCGTTCGTATTCGGATAAATATTTAATCTCGGATCTTTTTCTGCTTCGATGATATCTTTGATGAGTTGGTTCTTTTCATCTTCAGATACCCAATCTTTCTTAAACAGATCATCTGGTGTAAAGAAATAAATATTCTCTTTGTAGTTTAATCCATAATATTCCCAGTCACGTTCTTTTTCATAGATCGCCAGGTTATATTTGGATTTTAAGTTCACCATAGTCATTTCCCATGGCGTAATTGAGAATAAGTTATTCATGGATAAACGACGTCCATTCATATAGACATCGTAGTATCTCCAGTCAAATGGTTTTGTGATGATGTTACGAAGATCGATTAAGGTCTGATGCCATTCCAGTTCTTCCTGGTAATAGATCATCTTGTATCTAAATGGTGTAATATCAAAGTAAATCGTATCTCCTACATCGAACCATTCCATCATCTGAATACGTGGACACTCAAAGGATGAATAGAAACACCATTTGACATTTGGTAGCAATCGTCCATTTCGATACACACGAATATAGTCTGCAGAGTAATGGAATTTACTTTCTGCACCGACTAATTGCAGGTATGGATATCCTGCTGTGGTGATCTGATACGGGAGTCCCATGGGATGCTTGTTGATACATAAGTTGATGTCTTTATTTAAAACAGACTCATCTGTCGGCTGCAATTTGAACTTCCGTAAACGAGTAAATCGAATTGGTTTGTCCTTATCGATTGTTTTAACTTCCCATTCACCTTCCGTATAACAGGAAGTTACTTTGAAAAATTCATTCAAAGAGTTTTCGTACAAATGGGTATACTCGTCTTGTTCTCCAGCTTTCAACATCAGATAAGCATCCGCATACGTAGGCCAGATATCTCCTTCGTCTGGTTCTACGATCGTTATCTCTTTTACATCATCCATCGATTCGAATCGAACCGGTTGTTTGAAATCGTATCTTGGGAATACCTCAATTTCCAAATAGCTATCATCTGTCACCATAGAAGCTGGCACATATAGATAGTCCATAAACAGATAACGATCCTGATACATCTTCTCTGCGAAGATTCCATCAACAAAAAAGCGAATATCCATGTAAACTGGATATTCCCTGGTGTTATTTAATGCAAATACATACATGGGCTCTTCGAACTCATAATCATAATGCAATTCCGTATTTGTGTTCGTACGGAGTCTGGTACTTAAGTCCAGTTGGTTGGTAAACAGGTGATAAATTCGTCCGACTTTCTTTTGTTCTAAGACGTAATCTCTCAATAACCATGGATCATCCCGAATCCATTCTTTGAGCTTTCCCTGCTTGTACATGAATGGTTTTCCATCAATATCGTTGAAGTCATACGGATTCGTATCACCTTCCAAGTAATTATATAGAAAATCATTCTCGGCGTATTTGTAGTGCTTATACAGATAAAAAAGAATCTTCTCAAATGTCTGTGTGAAGTCTTCAATCTGTGCAACGGTCCATCCTGGGTAGTTCATCCTACCACGCCAGATTCGATCAATGACTTCTTCCATTGTCGTATTCTCGTCCGGTGTCATAAAATGCATCTTTAAGAAACGATACCAGAAATCATGGATACAGGTGTACTTCAAATACGTGTTGTAGTGATAGAAATAGAATATTTTAAACTGATCCCCGTCCACCATCGTCTTATTTGTGATACGATAGATGTTTGGATAATATAACTTGATCCATTCTGTATTTGGTACAATCGCCGGAATATCTTCGTCTTTCTTGGTGCGGAATACCATAAAGTTTTCTGGCGGAACTGGAGAGGCATATGGTACGAAATCACCATCACGGTTTAATACCATGAGGTTGCAATCGTTTGCTTCTGCAGTTGTTGTATCCGAACCAGTATACCAAATCTTTCGATGTAACTCATTGACATAGACAAGAGTTACCGAAATATCTTTGGTATAGTTTTGTACCTTCTCAAATACCGGATCTGGTAATGTACCAGTAAAATAGGTTTCTTCTTCGTACAGGTCTACAAGCTGAGTAAATAAATACTGTGCTTGTAAGCCATCATCTGGGAACGCCAGAGTTACAAAGTAGATACCTTCTTTGTTTTCGCCAGGGAGTTGCTGTTTTAAATATTCTTTCTGGATCTTGATCGTTTTTGATTCATTATCCAGATACAGATTCATACGGTTTAAGGTCAGTCTTTCAAAGTAATCATTCTGAACGACGAAGACCTGTACTTTATGATCTACATAGATGATCTCATCCGTAATTGGATCACGTTCGTTTTTCAATACGAACTGTCTACGGAATGGCTTTGGCATACGGAACTGGATCGCATCTTTCGAGATAACTTTCAGTTCCCAGTCCCAAACCACCTGATCATCAATAATTACAATAGGTATCCACTGAAAGATATGACCATCATCGATCATTTCTTGAAGTGTGAAATACCGAAGGTAATAATTGGAGCGCTTAAACTCCTCGCGGTCACAGACATGGATAATGTCTTTGTCGATATCGAAGCAAGCACGGATGTTAGAATCCAGATACAAGTGTCCAATAATGTCTGGAGTTTTACCGGTTGCATCATTAGAGTAGTAGTGGTATTCATCGTAAAGAATCTTCTCAATCTGTAATCTATACAGATAAGAGAATGAATTTTCCCATTCTTTTTTCAGTGCTAAATGCGTCGATTCATGATCATACGAGTTATTTAAAAGCGCTTCTCTAAGCTGATTTTGTATAGCTTCGGTCAAGATTATGTCCTCCTTTCCCATAAGCTTCAGGTTTAAAGGACTGTTTTTAGGTGGACTTTCCACGCAGAAACAAAAAAAAAGAAGCGGACTCAACATCCGCTTCTTAGTACCGATTTATTTAAAGTCGTTCAGTAACGACCTCGATCTTGATGACACGTTCCCAGCCAGCGTGTTCAAACTTGAACTCATCTTCGAGTTTCCCAGTTGCCGGATTGGTGATCTTGTTTCCTGTTGGAACGCGATTTGCAATCGCACGGATCACCGGCTTCTGATTATTCCTTGGATTTGTCAAGTCAGCTAAGATTGCTGGTGGAAGAACCACAGCGAGTACATCACAGTCGTCTCCTACAGTTAAAATATCTTTGTAGCTAACTGCAGTTGAAGATACCTGTTTCACTTCGAGATCTTCTCCGTAAATACGTCTCAGATCATCTAACTGATCCTGTGTCATTGTGTGCCTTGAAAACCATAATACTCTCATTTCTAATTCCTCCTTGAATATGTAAATTTATCTCAAACCCCAGCTTATGCATGCGGTCATGAGTGCTGCTAAGATTAATACCGGTAATGGTCCATTTAAGAATCTATTCATAGTATTCTCCTTCCTCGACATCGTACTTGTCAATTCTGGTATCCTCGTCAATATGAATCAACCAGCGAAGTTCTTCGATAGCGTCATCTGCGTCCTCAAACAGCTCTTCTGGGAGTTCTTTCATGAACTCAGCAAGTTTATCAAATGCTTCGATGTCTTTATAGTCTCGCACGTCGTAAGCTTCTTTAATTTTTGCTCGCTTGTTAGATATGTATTCGTTGACATCTTTAGAGAGCTGATTCTGGATTTGATGATATGTAGTCCAGAGTTCGTCGTCATCAGCAACGTCCTGTCCGTTCTGTGACGCTCTAAAGATATCGAGAACTGTCCCGATATCCATATTATCGTGGTCAAGTGTTTCAACTAATGCCTCCAGGTTTCCAACCGGCATCAGGTCTTTCTTGTAGTAGTTCCATCTTGGCATAACTACATCCTCCTTTGTGTTTAATATGGTTTTATCTTTATGGATTCATAGAGATATTGCATAAATAAAATCCTTATACTATGCGGATAGAAAAAGGAAGACCAATTACGGTCTTCCTTTTATTTATTTAGTTGGCATAAACTCGTCTAAGATACGATCAGTCATAAACGGTGTGATAATTTCCTGATCATCATCTGCATCTTTTGCATACCGGCTATCCGGTAATGTAAAGATGACATCCGCTTTCTTCGGATCTCTAACGATATGTCCACGTACTTCTCCGTGTAACCACATCAGATCACCACAATACAGATACGGTTTCTCTAATAAGGCTTTGATCTGAACCAGTGCAGACAGTTTGGTTCCATCTACGTTGTTCTGTTTTGGAGAGGTATTGATATACGCCTTAAACGGTGTTTTATCTTCTGTACCCCGACGCTGTTCCACCGGAGCATCCAGATAGTTGTACTCTGTTGCGTAATCGTATCCAATCATACGTGTTGCAAGATCTGCATACCAAACAACAGAGTTTACAAGATCAATAACCACATTGATCATGGAGTCGTCCTTTCCACGTAAGTTGGAAGTAAAGAGCGTACGATCTGGGCGAATCAAAGATTTGCACGCCATATCTTTCTGGCCTCCATGGATAACCTGTGCATACTGCTCAAGCTGTTGCTCTCCGTTTCTTTCCTGAAGATATTCGAATCCGAAGAACGCATTGGTATTTGCAAGATCCTGACCAGTATATACATGGGTGTGAATTACTAAATATCTTGCTTTTAATTTCTCAACAGCATCTTTTCGACGTACAATGAGATATTCGGCAACGCCTGGACCATCATACGGACCACCAGAAGTGAAGTCACCTGAATGCGTAGCAATAACGCTTCGATCTTCTCCAGATCCTGCAGATAAGCAGAGCTTTCCGTAACTACATTTACCAACGTATTTAAAATCGTCGGTGTAGAAACTTCCAGATAAATCGAGGTCCACACGGTCATCCATGCCATCTTTTCCATTTGTCCAGTGAATATATGGGACAATGATGTCATGCACCTGTTTAGCAATCTCAGGAGCAGATTCCACGGTTGGTAAACGAAAGTAAGAACCTCTACCAACAATATGCAATCCACTATCGTTTGCTTCTCGTAATTCTGTAGGAACAACAACTCCCCAAGCAGCTTCGTCGATGAAGACTTTTCCGAGATACGGTTTGTCTTTGAATCGTCTGGTTACTTCATTACGTAAGATACCAATGATTTCATCATAGAAGTCATTTAAGTAAACCTTATCGCAAAGCGGTTCTGCTGTTGGCTTCAACGGCACATATGCACGGCTTCCTTTCGGTTTGATATAACGAAGATTCGTGTTATTTTCGTCATGTCTACGATTCTGATACAGGATCAGAAGTTGGCATAACATCTTTGTGGATTCCACCTGGGATACCACGCGATATAAAGAAGTCGTGACAATATGCTGGAAATGACGATTTTCCTGAAGATCATCGCTGATCTTGCTGCCATAGCTACGGACATATTTATCAAAGTATCTCATATAGGTACCCGGGAACATCTCCAATTTCTTAAGACCTGATTCAAAGTCTTTTAAGCTATTTCCAGCATGAAGAACTGCTTTTTCTGCAATGCCTTTGACTGTCTGTGGTTTCTTTCTGTGATACAGATTATCCGCAGCTTCTCTTACTTTCTTAAAGCGTTTATGTAAAAACTGCTGCGGTTTCAAACGTTCAAATGCACGTTTCCACATCTCTGGGTATAAGAAGACATCAGTATCAACATGTTCCGCATGAGTCAGTAAGATCATGAAGAACTTACGCTCGTCGTGATTTAAGTGATTCTTGAATTTTGGTTTGGTTGTTAAGGAACCATCGTATGTCGGGTCTGAATATACGGCAAATGCGCGTAATGCATCAGTTGCATTGTTGATATTCTTTACCAGATTTGTAGCATTGAAACCAAGGCGTAAGTATTCATATACCAACATCGCAAAGGTTTCTTTGCATGGTACTTCGATCTCTTTTTTATCCCAATCTTCGATATCAGAAGCTACGTACTCTAAGAAACGACGTACATCACTTTTCATGGTATCGCTCATCGGGTTATTGGATCCAACCAATTCGGTAAAGATCGCTGTCACATCATGAATCATATCGAAGCTGATAAACAGACGTTCTTTTCCTTCTATATTATTTACAAGAGCATTCATAAGTGCTTCCAGATTCTCTTTCTGACCTGGATACTGCTCGTTTGTAATTGCTTTTGATACAGATTGCGCTGCTTGTTCGGAAGCTGCACTATCCAAAATATTGTAGCTTTCATGGTCATCTGCACCAAAATATACCATAGTATAATGGACATACTGAACCATATATGGATCCACGCCTGCATTTCTTAAATCTTCTGCAGTTACATGTGCTCCATATAACGTTTTATACGTTCTTGTCGCACCCGTTACTTCTGCAAGATAATCATCTGCCATCTTCAGGCTAAAGACAACCTTTGCTCCATCCGCTTCCGTTACCGCACGACGAATCAATGTGATGATATCTAACGGATGGATGTAATATCCATATTCCTGCAGGGTTCTTGCTTCGGTTAAGATAGCCAGAATGGTTTCTGTGCCTACCGGTGTTTCACTTTCGTCATGCATTAATGCAGGGAATGCAATCGTATTTCTGTAACGAAGTGTTAATTTGTTTGACGCCTTAATCGCGTCGATTAATAAGTGTTTCATTGAGTTCTCCTTTCATGTGTTTGTGTTGAAGAAAAAAGAACCCATTGGACAAGCAGAGTCGATGATTATCACAATATTAGCAGTATTGCGGCTTTGGTAGCCTTGATAGAAGTAATCAACTCTATACGTCCAATGGTATAGTTCTTTTCTCAATGTGCGTGGTTCTCTTTTGACAAGCAGGTACTCTATATTTGTATTCCGATGTGACTCGGAAATACTCCGGATTTGAACCGATACACTTATGTATAACCATTTGATAGAAGTAAGAATACCTATACGTCAATGACCACAAAATTTAATTTGTATCGCAAGCAGCCTCGGTGATGTTTTTGGCTCAGGGTGTGCTCCTGTCGGCACTCCCGAAATTTTCTGTTATATAAGAAATAGAAGTAACCAAGACTATACGCGATGTTATGGAATGAGCTGTCAACCTTGTCAGACAAGCGAGATCGGTGATAGACAGCTTCGTCAGCTGTCCTATATTTTGGGTTTGCAGTCCAATAATTAATAGAAGTAACCAATCTCATACGGGTTCATAGCGACAGTCCCCATTAATTATCTTGTTAGAACCCTTATAAAAAATTATTTCACCTAATGCCAGCACTGAATGCTAACACTAGGTGAAATTATATCTTAATCCGTTCGCGAATCTTTACCCCAATTTAAAAACTACACCACGACCAGACTTACTAAATTGTTTTAGTAGTCAAGTTCTTCTTCTGGGATCGCTTCAGTTTCTGGATCTACGTTTGGAATACGGGCATCCAGAATTGGGATAATCTGGCTATAGAGCATTTTGTAAAGCTCTCTGTCGTTTCTGAAATCTTCTGTCATATTACGAGCCGTAAACTTATGCTCTTTTCCATTTTCAAGATTTGCAAAGTAATAACCACCACGGTTACCACCAAGCAGACCCATTTCTTTTGCGAACTCTACTGAGGTTCTTAAGGAATCAAATCCACGCACCTTATCATAGATAACATGGATATCCATACCATTCGTAGATGTACGAGATTTGATAACACGAATCTTCGCACCAAATCCGTCGATGCCGTCATCTTCCACGGTCTTCTTCTCAGATCCACATGCAATGAATTTCAGGAGCTGGTTTGCTAAGTACTGTGGAGCTAATCCACCAGGAGCGGTTTCGTCCTGATTTAAGTAAAGCATTTCTGCAGGGGATGGCATACCACCAATATTACCACGTTTCTTAATCTGGTTGATTGAGATAACGATGATATTTGCTTCCTGCTGATACGGACCGATCTCACTGTAAAATCTGGAGATTTCACCAGTTACACGCATACGGTCTGTCTGAGAGGAGATATCTTCTACTTTCGCACGGTCTTTCTTATCATTTAAGTTCACATCCGTTGATAACTGTGGAATGGAGTCAATGATAATTACAGTTGGTACATACAGAAGAATCGGTTTTCCAAACTCATCCAGTTTTCCTGTATCGTATTTGTACTTTTTCGGGTCAGAGACTTTCTCCATGTAGATCTTCATCAGAAGCTTCTTGATGTCACTAATGGAGTAGCTACCCTGTTTCAGTATGTACTTGTCTTCTTTTTCAATCTGACTCATCTTAAATCTGGTCAGATTGATAATACGTGTATAGTTTTGTGCCTGTTCAAGGTCGAAGTGATACACGTTTGCATTTGGGATGTTTCTTACAATAGCCGCTGCTGTCTGAACTGCCCAGGTAGTTTTACCTGTAGATGGTTTTCCAATACAGCAAACCTGCTTTCCTGCAGCAACCCCAAGAGCTGCATAAGAATCGACTACTTCATCGTTCTCGTTAAAAACGTTGACACGATACCCAAGAGAATAGTCGATGACCGGAGATCCAGTCTTATAGGAATAAGATGTGGAATCCGGTAAGTAAAGTCTTTCATCTTTTGGATCACTCTCTAAGAGAGCTTGTACAATTGCATTTCGCATTAGACGTTCACCTCATATTTCTTTTTTAAGATATTTGCAGAAGTCATGTGTACTTTCATCAGTAACGCACTCTTCTGTCCATCAGATAATACATCAGTATTTTCGATTTCTTCGAAAAGTTTGGTTAAAGTATCGTCAAATTGTGCATATAAGGTGGAATCGTTTGGAGTTTCTTTTTCTGCAGAGAGTTTCTCTTTGACTGCGGTTGCAAGAGCCATTGTCTGGGCATGACTTAATCCGGCTGTAAAATGAGGTTCTTCATTTACTATCGTAATGGTAGGTTCCGATTCGATAGTATGATTGGTCCGCCCTTCATTGTTTGTTGTCATATGTGCGCCAAGAGGCTCTGTTAAATGTCCACTTGGGGTATTCGGATGCATCATTTGTGCAACTTCTCTAGGAGTTAAGGCAGCACCGGTAGGAAGTCCTCCTGAACGGTGTACTACCGTTGATTCTGGAACTGGTCTTGGTACTTCAATCAAACCAGCATTTTGTAAACTATCTTTCATCCGATCGTATGTTTCGGATATCTTTAACGGATCCAACGACTCTAAGGTCGTTTTAATATCGTTCATATCCATAGTTGTGTTCTCCTTTCATAATCTGTAATAGATTGTCCTCCGGAACATACAAAAAAATCAGGGGTTATTTAAAACCCCTGATGTCATCGGTATTTAACGTATCACCGAAGAAGTGGATGAAAAGTCCTAATTGGTCAACTTTCATTCCATCATCTTCTAAAACAGCAAACCCATCAAATCCGGAGAAGAGTTTTTCTTCTATCGATATCTCTGGATATTTGCCTTCACTGTCATTGGTAATGTAATTATGAAATCTTGCGATCGGTGTGATCTTTAAGATTTCTAAGACTTTTTGAAAATCTTTGTTGCAATTTTTTACCACTCGATAGTAAATTGGATCTATCGTTTTTCCAATCTCAAAGAATACCTTGTCCGTTTGAAGAAAGACAGTCTCTTCTTCATCATAGGTGCAAGGGATCGTTACAATCACTTCTTTTTTTCTTAAAGGATTCTCACTCTTTGTCTCAAAGCCGCACATTCGTATGTTGTTAGAGCGAAAAGTATCTTTAAACTTGAGAGGATCCTCGATGTAGCGTTCCTTATAATTGAAGAAATTCATATTTCGTGTTTTCATGAATTTCTTAGCCAACTTCTTATCGAATGTATATGCATATAATTTCGGTACCTCATAAAGTCTCGTTGGAGTACCGATTCGATAAAATAAGTATGCGATATAGCCATCTGATTTACTCATTTGGATATCTCCTTTGAAAACTTTTTGGTACTATGGCATACCGTTCCTCTAATGGTACATCATCCATTTCTTTTTTCGCAATTCTCGTTTTCGTTTACGGGTTCCCATACTTTCATCCGCTCCGCTACGTCCTTGTCCTTAAATACTATGAGTTCTTTTGGACTTAACTTGTTAGCAGACGCACGCATAGCAGCACATCCCCATAAAACGGTGATAAAGTGATTACTTGTAACAAAGCGTTTGTAACGCTTGCTGTAATAGTCACGGTATTTCTTGCAATCCGCTTTAAGAGCTGATTTAAAAATTTTATGACGACGCTTCTGATTTGGATAATACTTGTTAAAAATAACCAGTTTCATAGTCTGTCTGACGTCTGCTCTATATTTGATGTTTCTTTTCTTGCGCGAAGACATATTGGTTCCCCTCCTAATGTACGGTAATGATTTTTATACGTATAAGATCTTGGTTTTGTAATGTAGGTATATAATGCATGATGTCTCTTACATGGAAGAGGGCTTCCGTATAAGAGAAGCCCTTTCACGATATCATTTAAATCTTTCTTATCTTTTAAGCTTATAGATTTCTTCATTTAGACCCTCTTATTGATGATGCAATCTGCAACAGATGGATTGTTGTAGCGTTCCAGGATAACAGGTTTTTCGTAGTCTTTCTTTACTGCAACTGAAAAAGATGATCGATCCAGTAATTTATACATAGGCAACATAAAATATCTATCTGTATCACAATTTGATCGATAGCTTCTGTAGAACGCATGTCTGCGTTTAACACCTGCATAACCCAATAATCTCAAAGCCGCATTTTTGGTGCATTTTCTAAGTATAGCTCGCTGTGTAGTTCTCATATTCATAACCTCCTTAAACATAAAAGAGGACTGAGATTTTCTCTCAGTCCCCAAATTAATTATTCGTAAATTGCAGTTCCGTTTTTATCGGACTTGATGTTTAACTTGTCTTCGATTGCCGGAATAATCGTAATCTTATCAACGCCATCATCCTGTCCAATACAGTCAACTGTAATACAATTGCAAAAGTTGATCATGAACTCATCATCCTCAGATTCACGTCTGCGGATCTTAAGATAACTGATGATGCTTTCATAAATGGTTACAAATAACGGGAATACTAATTCTGGTGAACCCAGATTAATATCAATTGCTTTCAATGACTTTAATGCACGATTTGCAATTGTTAAAGTATCTTCTGGATTCTGAATCATATTCTCCTGATTCCAGTTCCTGATATATTCCTTACAATGACCATCCAGTTTGATATCATCGTCATCCTTAACGGTATAATGCGGAATATCTTTTACATATGGACAGAAGTTTCCATTCTTCTCATCTTCGTCATTATCTGAATTTGAGAATCCAATATTGATACGATTACCAATATTAATATTATAAGTTGCGTTGGTCGCTCTTCTGTCGAGAAGCTGCTGAATGATCGCTCTGAATGTCTCTACAAAGATCATTGCAGTCATCTTATAGTAACTGAAGAACGGATCATCCGGACGTCTTAAGTTGACTCTGAATCTGTCATAGATTACTTTATTTGCTGTATCGCAGATCAAAGCAATATCTTTCTGATTCTCAAAAGTTCTGCTGTCATATGCTTTGATCAGTTTCTGCCAATCTTCCGGAATCTCTTCCACTTGTTCTTCGTTGTCGATTTCTTCAATGGCATCATCCATTGTGATTGTGTCCTCCTCGTCGGTTGTGATTTCGGTACCCTCCGTATCGAAATTTACTTTAAAGTCTTTCTTCTTTGCCATGTTTGTATCTCCTTTGTTTGATTTATGATGTTTAATTACACCATAGAAATAATATATCTCTATGGTGTAATCGCATCATTCAGTTACTTTCCGCTTTTCGCGTATTTGGCTTTGATTTTCTGCAGCTTCTCATAAGTACTATTACAGATCTTATGTAAGTAATCTTTTTCTGTCAATTTGCTCTTGATCTGATCAGAAGTACCAGCAGTACTATAAATTGGTGCAAAGCCATCACCAACGTCATTGATGATTGCCAGAGCGATCTTACGCCTGTTACGATCAGTGGATGCTGTAAAGAATAAGTCTTTGTAACGAACGTCAATCTTCTCATCCATCATATGTACTTTCATGGTGACAAATCCGAATTTCTCATGTCCCTTATTTAAGGTCACTTTAATGCGAACACCATTTCCCTCTTCCTTGAATGTGTCAGCACAGTATGTCTGAATCTCTTTGGATAACGTAGACAGAAGCTTGCTTAAAGCATTCTCTGGACCAGGTGCAACTGGCTTTCTTGGCATCGGACGTTTGCCACCCTTAAAACCAGGTTTGCCATTCTTATTAAATGGCTTCTTGTACGGTGGTTTGGATCCACCATTGTTGTTATATTTACGATCGAACTTTGCAGGACGTGATTCTTTGTCTTTGTTTGCAAAGTCGTTGTGATCGTTTTTGGTATTTGTTGGGACCGCAGAGCTATTTGCCCATTTGGTCCCGATTGGTTTCTTTGGTGCTTTTTTAATTTTTGAGCCCATGATTAACCCTCCTGGATTTTATTTTTCGTTAGAATCCTGTTACCATCCAGATAGGATTTCAGAAGGATTATTTTTCAGGTTCATTTACGAATGTGTCTGTATATGCCGGATAAATCGGATAATAACGTAACTGTGTTTTATAAACCTCTTCAGGGTCTGTGGTATCTAATGTGATGATTGTCTCTTCAGAAGCTCCGATCATTTCATCGATCTGATCCTTTAATGTATGTGGATAATCAGAATAGAGACGTTCTGGACCATATTCACAATCATTCATTGCAGCAAGTGGATCTCTCTTTTTCATGCACTGACCATGTTCCAGCACATACATGAGTTTCTCTCTGCGTCCAAGATTGATGTATTCGTATGGTTCTTCATCTTTCGGGATCGCTACATAGGTCTTTGTCGGAACTTCATCTGGTGTATCATAGGATTTCGCACCGATCATATAGAAGGTATACAGTCCGTTTTTGTTATACTTCTTATATACATAGGGAAGTCTATTGATATCATGGAACAGAATCTGCTGGATACGGCAGATCTCCGGATATAAGCATTCCAATAAGTTTTCGAAGTTTTCTGGTATACAACTCTTACGTGTTGGAACAAAGTCTCCCTTGCGATAATCTTTGATCAGACGATCACGGAATGCAGATACATAGGATGCCGGTGCTGCTAATGCAATTGCAAGTGCATATGCCTGACGAGGGAATTTCTGTACCTGTGTGGTAATAGGATTCTCAATTTCACCAAGGAGATTATAAACATTATCGTGAATTTCTGTATACATCTCGTTATGAACGATTTTGAAGATGTCACGTAATCTGTACGGTTTCTTGATTTCGTCCAGACGTCTGAAAGCATACTCGTCTTCCAGCTCAATTTCACGGTTATCCTTCGGTCGTAATAGAACCACTGGATATGCGTAATCTGGTCCTGTTGGTTTTTCTGGTTTCTCTTCCTTGGTTCCCACATTGTCTACTTTCTCAGCCAGTTTATCAATCTTAGTATTCATATCCTTAACGATTGTAGATAATTCATTATGTTTTTCAGATACAGGTACAATAGAAGATGTTTCTATTGGTGTTGGATGTTTCAGCTGGAAAATCGTTTCGTTCTGTTTTCCAATCTGGATTTTTAAGTCTCCAACTTCTTTGGTTAATTTCTGGATGGTTTCATAATCTTCTGCAGCTTTATCGTACGCATGTTTCAGCTCGGTTTCTTTTGCTTCAAGATCCGCTTTCTGTTTCTCGTATGCTTTCTGAGAACCTTCCATATCACGGTTGATTGCTTCGATACGTCTTTCAAGTTCCTTATTCTTCTCATATAACTGAAACAGCTGTTTATCTTCTGCAGTAGTTTTATGCAGTACAAGTGCTTTTCTTTCGTTTGTAGTATCGATGAAATTATCCATCTGACGATCAGCTGCTTCATCCAGATCAATGCCCTGCATTTTTGCGTAATCCGGTTCTAATTTCTTGGATAATGAAAGTTTTGTACTTGTTACGTATTTCAAGTCAGTACCGTCATATATGCGTGCTTTAAGTTCTCTCATATCAATTGGGTTTACGAAATCATAAGTAATATCATTATTCAAAGCATGATACGTCTTTGATTTCATCAACTTATTCAGATAATCCATGATACTGTGATTATCCGTTGGTGCTTTTGCCGTGTTGATCACTGCAAATCCGTATTTACCAGAAATGACAGAGATTCTGCATTCACACGCGCTGCTGTACTCGCTCATGGAATCGATTAACTTGCTCAGTCTCTTAGCTACGTACTTTTCGATGTTCTTGTTCTTTTTTGACATAATTATGTCCTCCTTAAATAATTAGTGTAATCATTAGTCTAATGATTCAATAAAATAATATATAACCGTTTCAGCTAAAACGAATAAAAAAGAAGGGACTAAATAGTCCCTTCTTTCAGTCTTGTGCTTTGTATCTCTGGATAAACTCCTCAGCTGTATAGATCGGAATCTTGTGATTCTTCGCATATACTGCTTTGGTACTATTGATGTTATGGGTTGGAACAACTAGGAAGTTTGTTCGACCACTGATACTATTACGAACGGCACCACCAGTGGATTCTACTAATTCTGTAACGGTCTTCTTTCGTTCGTCGTTTGCACCAAACGAGCTAAATACCAACTCAAACTTTGGTTGCACTTTCGTATAGTGACGCACAGTATACGTCTTTTTCAAGAACTTCAAAGTTTCTTTATTTGACTTTTCTTGTAATCCATCTATGATCCAATGGGCTGTCATTTCTCCAATCCCAGAGATTTTCTTTAATGCATCGTAATCTTCATTATCGACTGCATCTAACAAATCATCTTCCGTTATCTTATCAAAGATCTTTTGGAATGTAGCAGTTGATAGGTGCTTGATACATAAAGAACCATAAAGTCTCGCTTCATCGATTGGAGTATCCACTACTCCCTGAATGGAATTGATCAATCGTTCACATTTTTTAGCACCGAAGTTATCTAAGGTCATTAATTCTTTCGTAACCTTTCGTAACTTATAGATATCCGGAATGTCATCTACCAAATGTGCATTATACATCTGCTCGATCAAGCTGTCTCCTACATACGCAATATTCATACGTTCAATGTGAGATTTGATCTTTCCCATCTTCTTGGAAGGACACTCTGCATTGTCACAACAAGCAGTAACTTCACCTACCTCTAGGGGTTGTCCACATAACGGACAATTTTTCGGAACTTCGATTCTCGGATTTCTACTGTGTTTACATTTTGGGTCGTCAGGATCAAAAGTTGCAACTGGGATGATATCGTAGCCGATCTTGATAATATCTCCAGGGCCCAATTCCATCAGCATCAGGTTTCCAATACTACCTAAAGATGCTTTCTGAACCATGTTACCTTTTAGCTGAATCGGTTTGAAATGAACCACTGGTGTGACGTTTCCATATAAACCTAATGAGAATCTAACATCGGTGACTTCGGTATATCCATAGACTTCGGTAAACTTATAAGCTACTTCGAATTTTTGTTTGTTATTCTCACGTCCTAAGATCTTTTGAATCTTCTCATCGATGATGTAAATGACAGCACCATCACAACGAAGACCACCAATCTCGTGATGTTCTTTTGCAAACTCTTCGATCTTTTCGAAGTCATCGAGATTGCAGTACAGATGTGGATAACTAAATACACCTGGCTCTAAGATCTGTAAGCTTTCATCACCTTCTTCCAAATAGGAAGCACGAAGTGGAACCGGAACTAAGTATGGAATTAATTCTTTTAAGTCTCCCTTGGTCTCACCATTCATAATCGCAGAAGCAAACGCTCTCGTATTCTTATATGGTTTCTTTGGATGTTCCAAATTGTATTTCGCAAGATCATCTGATTTGGTCATAATCTCAAACTTAACACCAAACGGTTTCCCGTTTCCAAATGGAGAAGTTCGATGCCCGATTGTCGGAATCGTTTTTGCCAATTCTTTAAACACCGGAGTGACAATAATAGCTTCATTTAACTTTGTGTATCCACGCGTTAACGCTCGCTGTAGATCTCCCATCTCATCGTACTCTAAGATCGCAGAGACGCCATCCCATTTCGGGAAGATATACACATGTGTATCCCATAATGGATATGCTTCCCCAGTTCGTTCTTTAATCGTATTTCCAGAGGTATTAACCCAATCACGTAAACCTCTTCGGTTTGAAGTATCTAGTTTTTCACCTAAGTAGTAGATCTTATCTAAAGTTCCTCGTAAGGACGGATACAGATGATATCCTTTTGGTTTATTGGTTACGACCGGTTGTGTGATATCCAGGTCAATTCTTAAATCATGTAAAAGATCTAGTTTTTCCCAGAGCTTATCATACTCGGGATCTTCGATATGTGTATCCATCCCAGTCTGTTCATAGATGATACTGGCAGCTTTTAAGATCGTTGCCAGTTCTAATTCTAAATCTAAATTATCTCGTAAGTCATCCAGACTAATCCCAAGAAAGTAATCTACAAACGGTCTGGTTTCATTATAAACCACCGTTTGTAGATCTATTAAGTCTTTTGGTTTTGCGTCTTCTACTACGCACTTGTCATATAAGTGCTTCACTTTTTCAATTATTGGATCCATGTTAAATCTCCTTTCTTGTTTGGTTCTATGTAAATAATATATCGTTTCCCATAGTAATCACGGGATTTTCATTAATATAATATTTATATGAATTCATAATAAAGGAGGTGACAAATATGAGCAATCATACATTCAATCACGTAATGCAATATGCTCTTCGTGTACCTATGTGTACGAAAGAACAGCTGCAGTTTGAAATCGATTGTGTTGAGCGTAAAGTTCAGTCTATGCAGACAAGAACTACAGACGCTTATGTTACATCAGAGCGATAATCAAACAAAAGATATGGGGAAGCTTCTCTTCCCCGTATTTTTTATAGTTGTCACCTCTAACTGACTGTATCGTCTATAGTGAAACAGCATTTGATCCATACGCCAGCTTAGCGTATGGATCGAGGTTTGATTGTTCCAACATCTTTGGAACGTACTTGAATTTACTTTGGTTTTTTCCAAGACGGTTAATCATGTATATAACCTAAGTGATTTACATCACTTACTCTAATGTAAGCGTTCTTTTAAATTTCCATTTTTTTGGAAGGAGGGAGAGACGCTCACATCTAGCGTCTCTCCATGTAATGAATATTGAAGATCCGTCTGATCTTCGTACACAACCGTTAAGATTTGAAATTCTCAATTGTAGAAAAAGAAAGAATTTCTAATAAAATGGATATTAGATGTATTTACACCCTAGGGCAGGTAACGTCTGCCCTACTTAAATGTAGATGTAAAAATAAAACCACATACGGTTCACGGTCCGTATGTGGTTTTTTGAGAATCCATCTGATTCTCGTACGATTTACACCAATATAGTTAACAAGATACTACATTGATTAAAATAAGGCAGGTAATAATGCTGTCCTAAGCATTACCCCAGGGCTATTGTGATGCCCTACCTTAATGTACAAGCAGTGATAAAAAGTTAGTGAATCTCACGACTCACTAACTTAGTTAGAGACCCATCTGGTCTCTGTACGCATATAGTTCAAATAAAAAGACCTCAATTAAATAAAAGGACTTTCGGAGAATATACCTTCTGATACATCTCACATAATATTGTGGTATATAAGTAGAACAAAGATTCTTGTCCTAATATATTGTAGATATGTTAATAAAAGATAACCAGATCGTAACCTGGTTATCTTTCGAGGGGTGTGGGATCCATCTGATCCCCGTACGGATTGTGATTTTGTCTATAGCGTTTCTACAGGAGGATGACCTATATGATATGATATGATATGATATGAAATGGTCTCCTCAAATAATTGTATAAAATCAAATAATTTTGTAGAGTCATCCACTCACTGGACAACTCTACAAAATTGATTCTCCATCTGAGAATCGTACGGTTAAGTTCATGAAAATAAAATTTTATCTATATACATAAGAAAGGAGCACAGTTCTATGAAAAAACTGTACAATTATTATCAAAGAAATTACCGATATCACTCGAAATATCTTTTACTTAAATGTATAGACAAATGAAAATATAGATGAGCACGGGTTCCAAACCGCCTCATCTATATTCCTGATCACCCACTCTGGTGATCGTACACAACAACATTAACCATTTTATAGCGGATCTTTTTCAATCCTACTATAGTGTAATGTCAAAAATAATTCTTAAATCTCATAAAGGATTCATAATGGTTATAATTTAAATTAAAAGCAATCTTTTTGGGGATCCATCTGATCCCCGTACCAGTATTTTAATGGTATAACCCAAATGCTTTATTCGGGTTACTAGACAGTTTGATTTCAAATACTTTATAGTTGGGAATTATTTTGTAAAGGGTTATTTTGCTAACGCTTCCTGCGGCCAGCAGTTCGTATTAAGTATTAGTAAATACAACGTCTGCCTTCGCATCCGTTAAGCTCTCCAACCCCTTACGGGGTTGTTAGAGCGCTAATAATTTATAATTTGAAACGCTAACGCGTTCCGAAATTATAAATATTTACATGAAAGAAAATCTCTATAATATCTACTAAATATGTGGAAAGTGTAAGATAATAAAGATTCTCTATACACATAAAAGCACTCTATAAATAATTAAAGCATATCTTCAATAATCATAATCTCATTTAAGATATCCTTCATATAGTTTGGGTCATAGTAAATTAGATCTTTGTTTGGTTTTGGATCAAATTCTCTAATAGAAGTACAGTTGTTAAGAATTAAGATATCATTCCAAAACTCTGTTGTTCCATATACATCATATGAGAATGACTTTGGACGAAATCTGTAATTTGCACAATCTTCTTCTAAGAGCTGTACATACACAAGATGTTGGGATAAGAAATCTCGATACTTTGCAGTTAAGGAAGAAAACGGTGTTTCTATAATGGTATCAGATTCCCGATTGTACATGATTAAAGCTGGATGAAGAAGTCGATAGGATAAGTCACGTTGTTTAATATCTTTGATTTGATCATCCGTAGTTGCCGGAATTAAAAGACTCATGAATTTCACCTCCAATTGAAAATCCGCATAATCAATAATTGCAGTGATGTAATATTTCCGTGGAATTCAGGAAGTTCGAGATCCTGCAATTTTAGGGAGCTCAACTCCCTTGATCAAGGTTTTTTTTGTTTTTATCCAAGAATCTTGCTATCTTGTAAATGAGAGATCAGATTATCGACATGATCCGATAATACACCGATCTGCTCTGGGTCAGATACATGAACATGATTCATATCTCCAGAATAGAGATTGGATGTGTTCTTATCGCTACTATATGATGCATCACGTGTAGTTTCAACAACTCCATGTGAGAGTAACCCACCAAGAAATTCTGTATTGACCTTCGTACCAGATTTTAATTCTCGATACGCAATTCGTCCGCCACCTGTCAGATAAACTTTATCAATCCCATCCCAGTTCGTATTTTTGGAACATGCGAGAGTCAAATAGTTTTGACTTTTTAAGGTGGTCTTAAGGGTTGGTTTGCACTCGCTTGTATTTCTTAAAATCGTTCCTCCCTTAACTTGGAGAGTAGAGATTTTTGGGGTGCCAGACGAAATCTTCGTCATCAACTCAGAAATATACAGTTTCATCGGATCTCCTGGAGAAGGTGTTTTCATATCCGAATACAGTTTTGCTGTAAAGGCTTTGTCATTTAATGTGACTGGTGGAACCAATCTGGATAACATCTCGAAAACCTCCTTTCGTCGTTAATGAGGTGTTTTCGATCCGCATAATGATTTGCAGTAATCATATATGATTTGTGTGAATCAGAGAAATCATATACATATAATCCGCAAAGAACTCTGATCTGGAAAAGTTCATAGCTTTGAAACAGAAGCAAAAAGGTGTTTGGATCCCTGTGCCAAAAGGTACGAAATGCTATGATCCCGGCTAGCGGAAGTCGTTAAGAAAGGTCTATATGAAGACATTATCAGCAAAAGCAATGAAACTCGTAAACAAAGTTAACAGCCTTATGTATGTAGACATGATAAGACTGTCTATCTGGAGAGTACTTGGTCTTGAGATTGAGGGACTTGCCTTAATTCTCATGATCAAATATGCAATGATAGCAACTGAAACAAGGGGCTATCATGGTACAATGATAATTGCTGCGATTATTCTTGGTTTAAATTTCGTATCAAGAATGACTGCAGCAATCAAAGATATCCCTGATTCAATTAGTCTGTATAAAGACTTGGCTGAGGGATATGCAACATGCCTCGCAGAAGCAGAAGAAAAGAACCAGGAGTAATCCTGGTTTCTTTTTTTTGGTTTCTTTGGATTTGACAGTGGATTAACACAGACAGAAAGGTGTGACAACAACTATGGGTATTGAATTAAATGAAGACCAACTCTTTACCGCTATGGATATGGAGCATTGGTATCATTCAGGAACCAAACAAACCTATGAGATTTCTGGTGCCGCTGGTACTGGAAAGACCACAATGGTATTATATCTGATAGAGCAACTGGGATTATCCCTAGACGAAGTTTTATTTATGGCATACATGGGAAAAGCGGCTACACAGTTGGCCCGCCATGGGTTGCCAGCAAAGACCATTCATTCTTCAATTTACGATTATGAGGTCGTTCCCGTCAAGGATGAGAACGGCCACAGAATCTTTTTATCCGATGGACGCGTCAAATGCAAAGGTCAGTTCGTTTTGAAAGATCACATGAAGAAACGAATTAAGCTCATTGTTGTCGATGAATGTGGTATGGTCCCTGTAGATATTGCCAAAGATATTCTAAGTTATGACTTGCCAGTCATTGCGTTAGGTGATTTGAATCAGTTACCACCAGTCTTTGGAAATCCTTATTTTTTACAGAAACCAGATTCCATTCTAAGAAAGATCATGCGTCAATCCGAAGGAAACCCAATCGTTTGGTTATCGCAACAGATCCTACAAGGCAATTACTTAAAACCAGGTGTGTATGGAAAATCCGCAGTCATTCACCGAGCAGACTTAAATGATTTCATGTTTAAGAATGCAGATATCGTATTGACGGAACGAAACAACATCCGTACTTCCGTGAATAACTACTATCGAAAGTATCTGTTAAAATACAACAACCTACTTCGTCCATACATCGGAGAAAAAGTTATTTGCCGTAAAAACAACTGGGATCTATCGTTAGGTAAGGGTGTCTTTTTTACCAATGGTTTGACTGGTACGTTAACGGATGTCAACATGTCATCCTTCAATGGTAAAACGATTAAAGTTGATTTTATGCCGGACTTTTTAGATAAGTCGTTTGGAAGTGTTCCGGTTTCGTATAACCATCTTTTCAACTTAGATGAAACGATGACGGACAGGCAGAAAGCTGGAGAGCGTTACCTTGACAAGATTGAGTTTGCCTATGCAATTACCACACATTCTTCACAAGGTTCCCAGTATCCAAACGTAGTATTCTTAGAAGACGATCGAGGTGTCTGGTCTGCAGATATGAGAAAACGAATCCATTATACTGCCGTTACCAGAGGCATCGATAGCGTCACATATGTATTAAACACTTAAGAGGAGGGACACGAATATGGGTTGTCTATCAGTTTTATTCGCAATTGCACTTATCATTACATTTGTTGCTGTGTTTATTGCAATGATTCCAGTAGGGTTGACAATTATTCTTGTCATGATTGGAATCATGGTCGTGTTTGCAATCATTGGATGGATCATCATCTTGATTGAGAAAATTCGATGCAAATTAGGACATCATAAGTTTAAAAATTATCAGTACATAGATGGTGTCAAATATGGATATTGTGAAAATTGCAATAAATTTTATCGTTACAACGACTATGATCATGAATGGGTCTATGTCGACGAAGCGACTTATAAAGAAATGAGAAGACGAGAGATATATAAAGATATTACCGGAGGATCTGACGTATGAGTGTGAAACCGAAATTAGAAGGAAAACCGATTTACGATACACCAGTGAAGATGCTTCCGGATATGATGCATTGTTATCAGTGTATGGATTATCATTTGGATGATGAAGAAGACTTAGATTGCGAAAAATGTAAATCTTCCAGATATCGGTATGGGTACTTACAGAAAGTGGAACGAAAATTACTATCTGATTATGGAGTTGTCATCTTTGAAGATGGCGAAATCGCAACGGTTCCCTTATGCCGATTAGAAGTCTTAGACGTTCCGAAAGTAGAACGTTAATTATGTGAGAAGAATATCTTTAGGGTATTCTTCTCACCTTTCGTTCATATATTATCTATATGAATAAGAAGCAAAGGAGGCTTAAACCATGAGTGAATTTTACGATTTAGACAAGGAGGAGACTCTATATAATTATATCATAGGTACTCTTACCACAATAAAAGCGCGTGAAAAATGGGATAAAGAAACACAAAGATATCTATTCAAGAATCGAATCCCAAACTTTCTGTATACGCTTCGATGGTCAAGTCGAGATAAGTGCGAAATTACTTATCGTAATACAAAGAAACTCGTCATTGACATTGAAATTCATTACGCTGGAAAAGATAAATCTTGGGGAGAAACTATCAGGTGTGATGACTTTGAGAACTTTTTCTATGAGCCTGACTTGGAGATTTTGGATATATCCAGGTATCCAAGACAGGAGCAAAAAGAACGAAGTGTACGTGACGATATCCATGACATCACAGACTACGTACATAGTTTTATGGAAGCATACCGTCAAACATTTACCCGGTGGACGATTAGAAAACAAAAAGATCTCCTAGAAAAACTCAGCAGAGATCTTAATGTGATGGTAATATTACGACCCGAATACGAGTCGGTTTCAATAGAATATGATCACTCAACTAGATTTGGAAATAAAATACGATTTGACGTTAAGATCCACCCGACGGATCATGGTGCTGATGATATCGAATTTCCATTAATTACTGAATACGATTATTATTGGTAGATCTTATAAGAATTGGAGGAATAACAGACATGGCAAATGATATGTTTATCAAACTTATGACACTATTCGGCATTCCAGATATAAAGAAACCTGGATATGATTTTGATGAACGTCTTTCGATACCAAAAAAAGAATCATCTAGGCACACATATTCTTATTTTACGGAAGATGAATTAAAACAGCTACGATCAAAAGACATTATAAACTGGGTGTTCTCGGATGATACCTGGTTTACAAAACGTAACTATTTAACTCGGGAAGGCTATAGTTCAGATGTAGTTGATCGTGGAGGTGCTCTTAACCTTAGTAATGGAATCTTGTACGAACCCGAAACGAACGAGGTTATTAGTATGCGCTTGTTTGATATTGGAAATTGTAATTCTCCAATTACATGGGGAAGCAAACACGCACAAAAGACCTTTAAAAAGTGGGTAAAAGATTTTAATATTATAGAATCAATTTATAGACGCTTCTTAAAGATTCAATACGCGGTACTCGCTTTTTATAAAGCTTGTGATCAGCATTATTTGGGAGTAGCATTCTGCACGACTGACAGCTTTCATATGGCAGTATCTTTAGATGATTATCTAAAGGTATACTATGAACCAACTACCTATAAAGAACATCACGTTGTAGGTATTTACACCTGGCTACCACAGATTATCCCATACATCAGGTTTCAACTCATTGATATATTGGAATTGATGGGAGCGTCATACTATGATATTCCTTGTGCCAGTCAAACAGAGTCATTTAATCGTTGGGAAGACCCGATTCTATCATTGTTTAATATTGCATATACGCAGTTTATCAAAATTGCGAAAGCATTTAATCAATACGAAACTATACCGTTTTGTGCTATGATGATTCGTGATTTCTTGACAACATCATATACACCAATAGTAGGACATGATACAGAACTCGATAGCCTGTTTTATTTCAAGAATCTCTTCTTTCATCATAATAGGATGGAAAGCATTCTTCTAATGGATTATATGGCTGGAACACTTCGGTCTTTTGAGTATCTCTTGGAGCATCCGGAAGTTGGGGATGAATCTGAGATTCGATGTCAATTGATTGCACTATACGATTTATTCCAAGCAATTAAAACAACGATCGGCTACTATGAGGAGGTTGATGAGTGTATATTCAACCAACCAGGGGCAGTTACTTGGCATCGAGTGCTGGTCCATTGCGACAAGTATTCTGACGTGCCAATGAGAGAATATTTGAAAGATAGACCTATAATATTTAAGAAACGTGTAGCTAATCCACATGGATTATATCAAAATCCAGCTACGTATTGGAGTACGTTATTTAAGGATTTTGAAACTAAAATTAAAGATGTAATTAAATAGGAGGATGAAAACAATGGCAAATGATATGTTTTGCAAACTTATGTCACTATTCGACATCCCAGATATCAAGAGCGATTCAAAAATAAAGAATGATAAGTTTGAGTATAATAAACATATTGAATCACCATTTGACCACTTACCGCGATATTTCACCGATGATGAATGGAAAATATTACGTGATAAGAAAATCATCAATTGGACATATTCGGATGATAGTTGGAACAAGAAGTTTGATTTCGTCTGTGACCGAGAACGATACATTCAAGATGTCATAGAACGAGGTGGAAAGTTAAATATTTTAACACCAACGTGCTATGAAAGCAGCTTTATGGAAGAGGTTCTTAAAATGTCCTTATATGATATCGGCGAGCTAAATTCTCCAATTACCTGGGGAAGCCGTCGAGCGAACAAGATGTTCAAGAAATGTGTTGCCAAATACAACTTGATTGAATCCATCTATCGAAGGTTTATCAAGATACAATATGCAGTGCTCGCTTTTTATAGAGCTGGTGAACAGCATTATTTGGGAGTTGCATTTACCACAATTAATCGCTATCACATGGCAGTCAGCTTAGATGATTATCTCAAGGTATACTATGAACCAACGACTTACAAAGAGAAAAACGTTGTTGGAATCCATACATGGTTACCGCAGATTATTCCATATATTCGATTTCAATTAATTGATATCCTGGAATTAATGGGACGATCATATTATGATATCCCATGTAATAATCAAACTGAGCCATTTAACCGGTGGGAAGATCCTATCTTAACACTGTTTAATGTGGTATTTGCTCAGTTTCAAAAAATTCTTCGATCCTTTAATAAACTAGAAGTAGTTCCATTCAATGCAATGATTATACGAGACTTCTTGAATGAGACCTATCCGGCATTGATAGGAGTGGAATCTGAAATGTCCGTGTTATTCCGATATAAGAATCTTTTCTACCATCATAATATGATGGAAACGATTCTTCTTATGGACTACTTAGCCGGAACGATCCGATCGTTTGAGTTTCTCATGGGTCATCCAGATCTGGATGACGAGTCTGCGATCCGTTGTCAATTAGTTGCCCTGAATGATTTATATCAAGCGATTACAACAACGGTTAGACAATATGAAGATATCGACCAGTATATCTTCAATCAACCAGGAGAAGTCACTTGGCATCGTGAATTAATATATTGCACGAAATATCGCAATATTAGTATGGATGAATACTTAAAAGATAAGCGATTATTATTTAAGAAACGTATGGTTAATCCACATGGATTATATCAAAATCCCCACACATATTTGAATACATTATTTAAGGATTTTGAAACTAAGATTAGAGATATAATCAAATAGGAGGATATATCAAAATGGCTAGAAATAGCGTAAATCAACAGATTACATGTTTTAGCGTTCCAAGAGAAGCATTCTTGGAACGTGTCGTAAACAACGACGAATTAGATAAGAAACAGCTTCGAGTCGTACTGATGTTACTTACAGAACTCGAAGGATGGCCGGAGTCGAAAACCTATGCAGAGAATGACCCGGACAACTTTAGAAAAGTCGAAGCCGATGCAATTGCTAGAACACTCGGAATGAAAAAGTCCGATGTCAAATGCATCTTGGCTGAATTAGTAGACCTTCACATCATTCAGGAAGGTCGTTCCAAAACTGTGAAAAAGGGATACAGATTCACGTTCTGATCTCTTTTCAATAAATACTTACAATCAAGGAGGAAAACAAAATGCAGCATTCAATTAATTTATTAAAGGCTTACAGAAATCTGGACCTGGTATTATCTGAGTTAAAAGAAATTAGAACACATAACCGTCCAGGATTTCTTGAGGAACTTGAAAAGACAAGTGACTCAAAAGTGGTACATGCATCGATAAACAACATGGCCATGGTAGGGGTATCATACAATATCGTTACCAGCATGATGGAGCAAATTCGTAATCTTGGCAACCTCGTTCTTTCACATGAAGACTTTGATTTTAAAGCATCTGAACCATCATTCGACGACTTATACAAAGAGTATCTGGAGTGTGGTCCAAATGACCCATGTGATGCTGTTAAATTTGCCGAGTGGTGTCCAGATTTCATATTTGGTTTACAGTGTACCCATACTGATGCAGATGGTTATGGATCTGCACTACCAATGCAGGTTGCAGATGCGCACGCATATTGGTTCTTTGATACCTACAGATACACATTCGTGATTCCATGCCCGGAGAATTTCGTGGAGGCTTACATTCTTCGAGCACTGGATGCGTTCGCAGATATGTTTGGTCATGATATTCCAGATGTACGTCCGTGGACCTTATTAATCACTGATATTCCGATCCATGATTATACGTATGAAGAGCTGAGAGATGACTATGGATTTACATGGACAGACGTATTCTCACCGCAGCACGTTCATGGATTTAATGCAGGAAACCATCATACTGATTGGTTTGGTACACCAGAAGAACACTTTGCGATGTACATCGACCATCACAATACGAATCCATTTTACAGGGATTATGTCGATAAGCAGAAAGAACTCCCAGTTGGTGTATACACCTTCCCAACTCTTGGAGAGCTTAAAACAATCAAAGGTGTCGGAATTCCTGATGGATTAACTAAAGCTATCAACGAAGGTACCGATGAACTGAAAATTGCAGCAACCTTTATTACGGCTGCAATCTTAGACCCATTGGTTACAGATGCAACATCTATGACGGTTATGGATAGAACAAAATATCGTGAAAATTATTATGAATTATGTGCGGCAATCTCTCAGTGGGACATCTTTGAGTGGAGAGATCATCCACAATTTAATCCTACATCTATTACACCAACAATGATTGGAAACATGGGATTTGAACGTCCGGTATATGCGGATATCAATGACTTAATTGACCATCTCTGGAATCGCGTAGGAGGTATTCACCCAGAGCACGACTCTTTCATGCCTTCAAAGTATATGGAAGCTTTAAAAGAACACGATGAACTTCTGAAGAGTATGGCTCGTAAATTATGGGCAATCAGTGCTCACGTAAGTAGTATGAATCTTGGAATCCGTGGTCATAATGCGCCAGATCTTTGGGTAGTAATTCCGTTTCCGACTGTCGGAAACTTCTCACTCGTGTGCCACTACATGATGCAGCTCGATGAATATAAGAAACTCAAAGAAGACTATACTGTTGGTGTTATGGCATTGGATCTGATGGATTCTACCATTAGTTTCCGTACCGATGAGAAGATCGAAGTGGCTCGCGTTGATAAACTTGCAAAATACTACGGTGGCGGTGGACATCCGCAGGCATCTGGCGTTCATCATGATGGATTTGCAAGTGCTGTGAAACTCTATTTACAGAGCATCAGTGAGTCCAGAAAAGACTTCATTAAACATCCAAAAATGTCAGAGATCTTCAAAATGGGTCGTGTTGTAGAACCAGTTGAGAATATCGAATAATACACATACCGAGGGAATCTATTATAGATTCCCTCTTTTTTAGGAGGAAAATACTATGGAATTTAGAAGAGTAAAAAACACAAGATGGCAGAATCTTAAAGCAACTATCAAAAACTTCGTATATGATTACGTAAAGACACATAAAGAACAGCTTGAGAATGGAGAACCGATCACCGATGATACATACCTTGAGACTAATCAAAGTACACTCCAATTATTTACTACAGATGATTCAGACACCCCAGCATTTGGAATTATTTCGTTAAATGACGTGCTGATGTATTTAAGCATCCAGCTGTCACTTTACGAAAACACGAAATATTATGATAATTGCAAAATGGAAGATGAATCTTACGAATCAGAGATCCATATCGGTGACAGCTTATCTGATCTTGATTTGGGAATCGTTGCTCGTTTATATGGAGATGCTATCTGGAATGCAGCTACATATGGCATCGACGATGGAGATGAATTACCAAAAGATTTCCGAGATTCCATGAAGATTTGTGATGTTACCCTTAAGGGTAAAAAAGTTCCAATTTATCTGGGATCCTTATACGATATGATCGATGCTAAAAATGATTGGTGTTCTAAACTGGTGATCAACTTCTATGCAAATATTGCACGTCACGGATACTTTGTAAGTGAATATATGAAGCAACTCGTAAAAGTGTTGATGATGATCCCATATAGAGACAGCCAGGAGGTATACTGGGCATATATCTCTGAAAGTAGCAATCTGAAAATGTTACGATTAGCAACTTCACATAATCGTGATGCCTTGCAGAAATTCTTTATGAAAACGGTGCTTCTGATCAATCCAGATCCAAACTTTATCCATACCATGTTCAATATCGAGATTTCGGAAAAGGTGATCGATGATCCATCCAGATATTATCGCTATATCCGTGACTTCTTAAATGCGTTATCGGATGCAGGCATCAACATGGTAGAATTAGTAGCTGGTAAAAACTATCGTCAGTTGTTACAGATTGAGAAATTTGTAGACTGTGAACGAAATGTATACCGTCTGGCAGGTTGCTTATCTGGATCTGTAATAAGCAACCTTGGTCGTGATGTGATCGAACAACTCAATGAATTTATCGCGGTTTCTGCAGAACGTCATGAACTGCTTGAAGATAATCCGTCAGATATGTTACTGACTCTGCAGGGAAGCCTCCTTGCCCATTTTGGTGTAACGATCAATTCTGATATTAGCGGTTATGACCCAACTATCTTCAGTACTTTAGAAGCGAAGATGCGTGCAGAGGATCTGAAAGTGGAATCCAATCGCCAGAACATCCACACGGTCGCATCCATTATGGATTGCAGCACGGAAGTCCTTACTTGCTTAGATGCGATGGAAGGATTGCTCTTATCTTCATTTAAAACCGATGGTGATAACGGTTATCTTATTGATCGACTTTCTTTACCGGCATTCATGACATTCATGAAACTGTATGCCCATACGGCATGCTATACCTATACTGATACCTTTAAGGAATCCGTAGGTGCTTACATTTCAGATCCAGAAAAAGAAGTATTGATTCCGCTTTTATTTGAATCTTTCCGCCTCTATTTCAGAAATAATAAAAACCCGTTCAGATATTTAAGCTATGTCGTGGATCCAGCGTTATTGATGAAATTTGTCGTTCGTCGAATCGAACTCGTATCCGACACTGAGCGATATGAACACGACATGCGTCCGATCTGCAGAATCTTTGACATTGCTCGACTTGCAAACATTCGTCCATATGGACAGATCTTCTCGAACAATGAAGCGGTTATAATCAATCCAAATCTGATCGTACAGTTCTTGGTATCTGGATCCTGTAAGCAAATGGATCCGATGTATCTGAAGGCCTTTGTATTTCCACCTGAGCCAGGTGCTCCACGTACCAGATTCTTAATGCGTTACATCACACAAGAAGAGTCAAGGAAGCACATTCATTCGGACAATCGAACTGCATTTCGAAATGATCGTATGGAGGTGCATCTTGAGGCTTGTGAAACCATCGCAGATACCATTTTGGATAACTGCAGATATTGGTCGCAGTTTCAGTCTGCTCTGTTTCATATTACAGAGCTTTTCCCATCCAACAATGTCATTGCCGTAATCGACAATGGAAACGTTACAAGAACGGTAAACAGAAACTCGACTGATCCAGCAGCTATCTTGTTTATGGATTATCTGGCGATGCACCATAGAAAGAACTAAGAAAAGAACCCAGACCTTAATTGGTCTGGGTTTTCTTTTTTGCCGATATATTATTTTTTTGGTCTGCTGAAGTTTCATTTCTGTAGATACTTTTAAAATAAAGGAGGTGTGTTATAATGGTCGAAAAACCATGCAGACAATTTTGTCTTTCCTTAGAAGGCACGGATTCTTATAGCCGTAAACGTATGTATTCCGTTTATAATACGTTGGATTATCCGATCGTAATTGGAAAACAATTTACGGATGAGTATAAGGATTACCGTGCTATCTATTGGGAACCGATTCAAAATTATTTAGTTGAAAACGAGGATGGATCAACGGAGGTACACCCAGACGTTGATGAAGATCCGGATCGAATGAGTTCATTGGTACAAACAGCAAGAGCATTACGCGCACTTGTAACGAACTTAATGCCAGTGATCTCCATTCATCAGTCGGAGTACAAATATGAGAAACGTCATATGTATCGTGTAAACATATTGGACGATGTCATTAAACGGATCGGAATGATCTATCCGAAGTATTCTGCAAAGGATCGATTCTTGGTACCAATGGATGTCTACGCAATCTATGCAAATCTGGTAGATCAAAACATCCGAGTGCACGAATCTTTAATTTGTACGCATACGTGTATTCCAAATTATGGACGACCACCATTTCAGGTAAGAGAACCTGAGAAAAAACACAATACATACCCGCCAATCTCATTAAAGCGATTAAATGAGAATGGTATATTTATCTTTGGTCAGCATGAAAAATAAGGAGCGAGTGAAATGAAACAGTATATCCCTAATTATACGAAGGACTGCGTATTTGAAAAGCACTTAAATACGGCATTGATGACGAAGTCTGCAGACTTACCGTTAGTGGAGTTCGTCAAAGAATCTTGGAGATCCTTGGAGGTTATTCCAAATATTAAGATTATGAGTTTCGAATACACCGAAGAAGAATCCGATATCGAAATCAACAAGCACATCTTCAAGCGTGAGAAAAAGAAACGTAAGAACGAACGTTTCGACTATAAATATGTAAACGATGACCGGTACGGAAAGCTGACCACTAAAATTCATGTCACGGTTCGTGAAAAGAATCCTGACACTGGAGAGATGTTCGAGCACGTCTATCCAATCACAAAAGCGATGCTGATCCCACTTCAGGACGAAGACGGGTATCTCTACATCAAAGGCAAAAAATACTACTTGATCTATCAGATGGTCGAGAAGAGCACCTTAAAACGTGTGGGTGCCTGCATGGCGACATGCAGAAAAATCCTCATTTAATTGACGGGGACGTCCTTGGTATGATCCAGCTACCAACCGAGAAATCGGGGCAAAGGGTAATTCCGGAGATATGGTAAGTAAGGCTGGATATAGAGGCAATCCGCAGCTAAGACAAAATCTATCTAAAATTTATATACATACGAAAGGAATGATCCAATATGAACAAAAGAGACTTTGTCCGGAGACTTGGTATCGCATCCAATCCGGAGAAAATTAAGCAGTTATTTATCGACGACGAACCAACACAATACTTCATTAGTTCATATGGATACATCGCAGCATTAAATTACGCAGGTAAACAAGAAATCAAAATTCTGTCACAAGGAGTCAATGGATCTGGATATCTATATTCTACAATCTCGTACAAAGGTAATGTCTATGCATTACGCATCCATCGGATGGTTGCAGAAGCATTTATAGATAATCCGAAAAATCTACCGCAAGTGAATCACAAAGATGGAAACAAAGAGCACAATCAGGAATCGAATTTGGAATGGTTGAGTGCATCTGAGAATACCAAACATGCGTACGATATCGGACTTTGTACGATTCTGACTGGAGAAGATAATCCACATTGCAAGATCAGTAACGAGACCGTTATCCAAATTTGTACGTTATTACAAGAAGGAAAACTTTCTATTCCAGAGATTGCAAAATGCACAGGTGCTCCAGAGTCAACGATTAAAAATATCGTTTACCATCGAGCACATAAAGGTGTTTCCGTAAAATATAGCTTTGGCGAATTCTTTAATCGCTACGGTAAGAAGAATCCATACCGAAAATACACCGATGATCAAATTCATACAGTGTGTCAAGAGCTTGAGCGTAATAAGCTTACCATGCGACAAATCGCAGAAAAGACAGATGTACCATATGATATGGTAAAACAAATTCGTTCTGGCAAATGCCGCCAGAAAATTGCTTCACAGTATGACTTTAGTGGTTATACGAGATTAGTTTCATAGATAGATTTTGTAAAGTTCAACGACCAGGGAACGCGCCTATGAAGTAAATCATAGGCGTTAGTAGGCCCCTTGCGGGCGAAATGTAGGGTGACGCCGAAACGGTGAGCTCTCACGTATGTGAGATGAAGATATGGTCTACCCCATGCTGAGAAGTATGGTAGGGTTTGAAGTGACACGTCAAGCCAGTCAGTTGTTCTGAAGTCCCTGAACTGTGGCATTGGGGACTCTAAACCTCTCTAATTGCGGGAATATTCATAAGATTTGGACTACCAACCAAGTGTAGTGATATACTTGGGGCAAAGGGTAATTCCGGAGATATGGTAATCAAGGTCCAAATTGAACAATCCGCAGCGAAGCTCTCATTATGGTGAGATGAACGTTCAACGACTAGGGAAAACAGAGGTACTCCTCTGGAAGTAGGCCTCTAGCAGGCGAAATGTAGGCTTTACGCCGAAACGGGAGGGTCGTGAAGACATTTGTCTTCCTTCATGATATAGTCTAAATAGGATGCCAATATCAGTTAAACGAACGCCGGTAAACATTGAACCAGTTACCGATATTACAACTCCTGTAGAAATTCAGGAGGTATTAGAACCATTAACCGATGCCGATCCAGATGCAAGAGCCGATCGTACCGAACGTGTGATTGCAGACGTTGTCGGCAAGTCTTATCATGTACCTGTATACTACATTTTTGTGTTCCGTAAAGAGATTCCAGTCATGCTTTTCTACATGTCCAAAGGAATCGACGTAACACTTGGTGAACTCCAGGTACAGGATTGCATTGAATGCATTGAATCTTATCCGGAAGAACCAGATCCGGATTATTTATACTTTAAGATTTCTGGTAAATGCTATTTAAAAGTCTTAAAGTTTGTATTTGAAAAGTACCCTTATATTCAGTCTGTTGTTGGTGGTATTATGACCGTTGCAACCAACCGTACTACTGTCTCTCAATTAGAGGATGGAAAACAGTGGGTGAAACGTATTTCCAATCCACCAAACTATGATAAGGGAAAAGACACATTAAAATTCTTTAATCGTTTGCTTGACGATACCACCACAAGAATCCTGTATTTGTATCAGTATCACAAGAAAGATATCTATACACTTCTTCGTTGGATTTGTCAGGAATACAATACGTTACGATTAAAAGATAATTTATCTTTGGATAATAAGAGACTGCGTTGCGCAGAAACCTGCAGTTCCTTATTAACCGCAGAATTTTCCAAGAGAGTATCCCGTGTGATGTCCCTTGGAGATAAAGCAACTATCGAAAACTTCAAAGAGATGTTTAAATGGCCTGGTGATCTCTTGATCACGAAGCTGTTTCAGTCAGGTTTATTAAGTTTCGATGATTCCGTAAATGATTTGAATTTCTTTAAGAAATTCAAATTTACGACTAAGGGCCCGCAATCGCTTGGAAACAAGAATGGGAACAACGTTGGTGTGCGGTACAGAAGTATTCATCCGTCATTTATTGGAAACATCGATATTTTAGTGTGTTAATTGCGGCACCGAAACGGAGCGATCCGTTGGAAAAACTCTTCTAAAACGGGAACACCCTATAGATTGATCTGGTCTATAGCGACAATCCGTTGCAAAGACCTCTCGTTATGAACGATTTCACAATTCAGAACAGGAGGAATGATATGAAAGTTATAATACCAGTAAAGCATTCATATTTGAATGGCCGAACAGGTAAATTCGATTACTATTTAGAAAATCGTGAGGTTGACATTCAAGAAGAATGGAAAGAAGTTGTACTTCAGCACGACTACCGTCCAGGACTTTTGATAAGCAATTTAGGTAACATCAAGTACATCAATGGATCTCCAAAAACGGTTCATTATGATAAGGATGGATACCAACAAATTTCAATTAGGATACCGGCACATACACCAGGGTATAATAATAACTATGATAAATGCACTACCGCTGGTGTTCATCATCTTGTTGCGATAGCGTTTGTTCCAAATCCGGAACCAGAAACACGTACACTTGTTTTACACAATAACGATATTCGTGATTGTAACGTGTACTTGAATCTACGCTGGGGAACACCACAGATGAATATGGACGATAAAACATATTCTGGTCGAGCTAGATATCTGAAAGGTGAGGAAAAGACAGACTCTTTCTTCACAGAAGATATCGTTCATCAAGTATGCGATGTTGTCTATAATCAGGGTATACATACCAAGAACGAGATTATCGCGATTCTTGGTTATGAACGCATGCCTAAAGATTGGATTCATTCATTTAAGAATTTAATCCATAATATTATCAATGGGCATTGTTGGAAGTATATCCGAGATACATATATTACCGAAGATACCAAATAACTAATATCATTCATAACAGAGAGGTTGTGCTCAACGACTATGGAAAGCTAGATAACCATAACGATAGAAATATCAAAATGACTTAAGTCAGGTGGTTTGAAAATAAGGTAATCTGAAATGGTTACACGAAGCGAGTAGGCCCAATTGTGGGCGAAAGGTAGGACGAAAGTCCGAAACGAAGAGCTCTCATATATTTGGTCACAGGATATATGAGATGATGAGATAGTCTATGCTATTAGGTATGACTAATAGAAACGGAATTAATTGCGAAATTGTATTTAGGATTTTCTGCCGACTGTAATTTTCGCATCCGTAGAAACAAGGCAATTCAGATCCTGGAAGAAATGGATTACTTTCTCCGTGGGGTAAGATCAAAGGTTTGTACTTTGATGACTCTATGGAAACAGGCAATTTCTTCTGGAATTTACAACATGACTTGAATCAGTACTTCCATGATAAAGGCAAGATTTACATCATGATGGAGTTTGAGAAAGAAGAAGACTATTACAGTGCTTTATATGATCTTCAGCAGATGAACGAAGATGTCCATTGTTACGGTACTTCTAAGGAAGGACATCTTGGATTAGTTATGGAGTCCTTTGATTACTATAACGATGACGACAATGGAGAAACCGAAGAAGCACGTAAGAAAGCACGTAAAGCAGCAAAAGAAGCTGCTAAAAAGAGACAAGCAGAAGCCTAAGAGCTTCTGTTTGTCTTATTTAAAGAAAGGAGCAAGGTTAATATGGGAAATGATTTATTTACAACAATTGACAACTATGAGATTTATACCGATGTAACAGATGACGATGCGGTATTTTTGAAAAAAGGATCCTTTAAAATCGCGCTTAAATGTTTAGTAGATGGATTAAATAAATACACAGACCGTAATGCAAAGAACATGGTTCATACCTTAGTGGAAAATACTATGCTTGATATTAAGAAGAATCATTATGTGTATTTTGATATTAGCGGAGCTACCGTTGGTGAAAAAGATCCACATATGTATGTGCTCAAATTCACATGGGAACCATTTTGTCGCATCCATATTACTGACATAAGAAATACTACGGTTTCTTCCATTGGATCATATACAGGTTGCGTTCGTTGGGAAAGTGATGATTTTCATGCTATGTTTCCAGAGGAATTTAATGATGATATTACATATGGAGCATGGAAAGATTGCGTGTGTATCACTCATAAAGGTGGATATTTTTACGACTTAAACGAGTACTTATTTAACGGATTTATGGATAGATTCCATAGTTATAGGGACTCATTAGCATATCTTGGATATACTCAGAAAGAAGGAGTCGATACTGGTGCACAAAAGGTCGCAAATATCTTTTCAAATGTGGCAGCGCTATTATCTGAATATCCAAAGGGAATTGACTATAACAACAGCAAAAAATGCTCTACAGTAGATTGGTTCTATAATACGTTAGATTTCGTTTTTAACGAATTACACGAAAAGAATAGTTTAGATGGAGCATATTTTTACATGGCAATGCGTGACTATGTGAAAGAAATTGAGAATGTAGGAAAACTATCAACTGCTACCACAAAAGAAGAATGATATAAATTCTTTCATAGGTAAAGAAAGGGGCAAGTTAATATGGAAAATAATTTATTTATGGAAATTGACAATTATGAGGTATACTTATCGCAGGTAGCATCCAGGGCAGAAAAAGAAACCTTTAAGCTTGCAGTAAAAGAGTTGGTGCAAGCGATTAATGCATACACTAAAGAGAATGCAAAGATCGTTACCGATGAATTAATCAACGCGGGTATTCCATCCGTTACCGCTAATAAATATGTATACTTTAATTTAGCGGCATCCGATACTTCGGAGACCATGCCATCCATTTATGCGATCTTATTTAAATGGCATCCGTTCCATCACATTGAAATTGTAAACGCAGATATTATCCCTGTTGATATGATTGCTAAATGTACCCCTTATGTACGTTGGATTGATGGAGCATTCCACACTTCATTTTCTGTAGGATATCTGGATGATATGACAAGTGAAAATTGGATAACACGTACATTGGATTCAAAAGGATATTTCAATAATTTAGATGAGACCCTGTTTCACATGTTTGATGATACATACTATGAATATTGTAAAGCAAGATCCTATCTTGGACTTCCGTGTGGAAAAGATCGCAAAGGGATTGTGGAGGGGCCTGCGATAGAATCTATCGCACATGTGTTTGTAGATGCCTCTAAATTATTATCTGAATACCCAAAAGGCATCAAATATAAGAGCAATACCCGTACATCTGAGTGTTCAAAAACAATGTGGTACTATGATGCGTTAAATAAGATCTTCACCACATTGGAAAAGGAAGACAAATTAGATGCCGCGTTCTTTTATGTTGCAATGCGTGACTACGTGAAAGAAATTGATAAGAAAAACTTTATAGCTACTACCACCATAAAAGACACCGTGAAAGAAGAATGATATCTTTCTTTCATAGGTAAAGAAAGGATGCAAGTTGTTATGGAAAATGACGATTACTCAGGACCGTTATGCGAAAAAGACCATGAAGAGAATATGTATGGACGTGTGTATTTTTACTTAGAAATGCGCGACTACATACGAGAACTCGTGCTGGCAAAGTCTAAAGAAACTATTGACATGAAAGAAGAATGATATATTATTTTCATGGGTAAAGAAATATAAAGTTGGAGGTGATACTCATGTACAAAGCGACTGTGGAGTTATGTCGCGTTCATGCCTCACTGTCGCTTAAATTAGGAGTGATACTTGAGGAAGACGAGATACAAAAGATTCGTAACCGGGCGATGAACTGGGGTAATGATGAGGTGATTCATAAGTTTGCATATCGAAACAACTCTTATATTCGAATCAATCCAAGGCCCTTTCTTACGATCGATATTACAGATAAACGATCTAAAAAGACAGACGGTTATGATCCCAATTATCAATTGTCCTTTGGACAGAAAGGAGTCTTTATTTTAAAATTAAGACTTCGGAAATTATTAGCGGCTTACCAAAGTGAGAAAGACCTGTTTTACAAATACAAGTCTGGTGAATTAATGGTAGACCGAGAATTAGCAAATCTTCATCGAGAGATTGCGATGGTCACAAACACCAAATCCATCATCTTAGAGCCATGCGTCGTGCAAGACGAGAATGAAAAAGATCTCTTCTACGAAGGATGTATCATGGCATTCAATAAGATGGATTACTTTACATATCTAACATACGAAGAGATGTTATATCTGTTAGATACTTTGAATACCCTGGATATGACAGCATTGGCACTTCAACTAATTGATAGTGAGATTCTTTATAGTGCATTACGAGACACTGGAAAGATAGAAGAATTAAAAATTGGAGAACCAATCAAAGAAGATCCAGGACTGGACAATAGTCCAAAATTTGCGATCCCAAAGAAAGCAAATAATATACCAGAAATATAAGGAGAATATGCATGTCAGATTATATAAGCAGAACCGATGATGACGATGAGGAAACCAGAGGCTCCTCATCGGTGAATCGAAATAACAGTTTTCCAGACGATATCTTGAATATCACAAAGTTTCCGACATTTATGATGCACGCAATAGCGGAGCATTTCTATACAACTTTAAAGTTTAAGATCTTTTCTACGGTTAGTAGACATAACCGTCCAACCGATCAGGATTATATGGAATATATGGTGGCTAAGATGATTCAGCCATATTATCCAGAAGCAGTATCTGAATTTAAAAATGCGAGTGCATTTGGACGAAGAATCAATCTTAGTATTAGTGGAACCACATTCTTTGTTCCACTTAAGAAATACATCAAAGGTTTATATGTATTTATTAGCTTATCTTCTGAGTTTGTCGATCGTAGCTGGAGAAACGTTACCTATACCATGACGTTTGTTGGACGTGGACATGAAAAGTTTGCGGAACGCTTTAACGATACTTACTGGGCATACTATCGTGGAGACAAGAATCCATCCACCAAAGATGTTACCGTTACTCGTATTATGAATACGGGTGATGATAATTGTGAATACATCCAAGCACGTGATTTATCCACAGTCATTATGGATGATGCGACAAAGATTTCCGTTCTTAATACATTGAAACGGTTTTCTTCTGAACATACTCGCAAGTTCTATCGTGATATTGGGGAACCATGGCATTACAACTTGTTGTTGTATGGAGAGCCTGGTACCGGCAAGACATCCTTTGTTACGGCGTTAGCATCTGTATTAGAGGTGCCACTGTTGAAAGTGGATGCATCTTATTTATCCAACTACGGATCTACAAATAGTAAGTTGTCATCCCTTTTGAATATATCAAATGGGTATGGAAATTGCATTATCTTAATTGATGAAGTTGATTTGTATACCTATAATAGACAAACGACGATGATATCTGACGAACGTGACCAGAAACAGGCATTGTTATCTTCGTTATTGGATTTCTTAGACAATGTTACTTGTGGACATATTGTGGTACTTTGTACCAACCATATTGGCCGCTTAGATCCAGCGCTTATCCGTAATGGACGAATCAACCAAAAAATCAAGTTTGATTTGTGGAATTATGCACAGTTTTCTCAGAAGTTAAAACAGAACAACATTACGGAAGAAGAATTCCTTGCAACGGCTGGTGACAACCAGTATTCAACAGTCGTTGATGATGTAGAAAAATTCTATCCATCCACGGTTTCAGATATTTGCAAAACTATTTCCATAGAGAGATTCTGGAATCAGGATAAGAATTGATTAATATATTATTTATATGAGGAGGTACAAGCAATGAATAACGAAACCAAAGAATTAATCGAACCAGTCTTAACAGAGACACCGGATGGTGAAGACTGTTCACCACAGGAGGTACATAGTGGTGACAAACTCGGGGATTGCTATCTGAAGTTAGGTTCCTTAAAGACCGTTCAGGTAGATGCTTGCGCGGACTTTAGCGATCCTGCTTTAGTTGCAGAGATTCATCCAATCCCTGGAAAAGGCTATGTAGATATCAATACCAATCAGGTTTGGATCTACAACGAGGAACAGCCAGAAGGAAAGAACTCTTTTTATCCGATCTTCTGGTTTGAAAACAACGGTCTTCGTTTCACAACCATTACAGATGAAATGAAGAGCAAAGCAAACGTAGTCAATATGGTTTGCTTAAATTTGCAGTATGTCTTACCGACGATCAGCAATGATTCCATCGTACAGAACCAGAGAGTCAAAGACTTATTAAGCTCTGGATCTAGTATGGTTCTCCCAATCGTCAAACAGGCAGACGATGGATTAAAGAAAATGGTTAAATGTGAATTGCGAGAGATTCGAATGAGTCTTTCAAACTTACCAGTTATTGACAAGCAGCATCAGACAGCTAACATGAGTTCCGCGTTAAAGAACGGTACAAAAATGTCTGTTCCATATTTCCATTTATGGCGAGAGCTCTTAAAACGAGAAGCGTTTGTCATTACTGGAAATCTTGATCCGAATGATGATGGTTATCATGCATTAGTCTATAACGACAGTCGTGATATGGTCGGTCACATTTCAGATCAGCAGTACAAGGAGCTGTTAGAAATCATCAATAGTGCCGTTGATGATGAACATGTAAAAATCTTAGCATCCTTAACACCAGAAGAAGATGAGGCACGAGACAGTACAGAGGTCATTAACTTCGGAAGTGATGACGACGAAGAATCGCAGGACCTCGAAGAATAACGGAGGGTAAACACCATGGGAATATTCAAGAAAGCGGAGATTTCAAAGCCGCAGACATCAGTTATGAAACGACAGTTAGAAGATGATGAATACCGTCAGATAATCGAACGGATTGCCAAATTCATCGAGGTGACAAAATGGGAATCTCAGCTTGCCGGATTCCAGATTGGATTTGTGTCTAAGAATCGTAGATTTGTAAAAATGGCAGAACGCAACGCAGGACAGGATCTGGAAATTAAACGCAATACCAGACAGCTTAGTCGTAACGAACGTGAAATGGAATGTGTTTATACGATGTTGTTAAATAAGAATAAACAGCTTTATCGTATGCAGGTCGATGTGATTGTGAAAGTATTCAGTGACAGAAGTCGTGTTACAAGTTTATACGACAATCAAATTCAGGATATCTGTAATCTGGTTACTCTTGGATATTTAAAGAAAAATTACCCAGACATTCATACGTTATTTACAAACTCCTTGGATGTTCCAACTGCCAAGTGTATTGAAGATCGTTTACGAGAACAGATTCAGTTTGACATGGAGATATCTGAGGAGTTTTGTTTGCATGGATGTATGTTGGTACACAAAGACACTTCATGGTCTGTACCAATTACAGATACCAATAAGATGTTAGGCGATACGTTTCAGTTTCGCAAAAAAGTCATGATGAGCTAAGCTCTTCATATAAATTACTATTTTAAGGAGGATTACATTATGAATTCAATCGAAGCAACCACAAAATTAGAGGATTTAGCATCCCAGAAAAACAAGATTCTTTCACAGGCAGCAAAGACCATTGCAGATTATGCCTTAAGTTCTGGATCCGGAGATGGAACTACCAATCAGGTGTTAAACATGTGCAAAGGATTTTCATCAGAAGATACTGTAAAGATTCTGGCAATGTCCATGGAGTATGTTGCAAAACGTACCACTGGCGGTTCTGACAAGCCATCTAAGAAATCTTCTAAGGGTTCCTTTACCGGAGCTGGTTCAAGTTCCGGACGTTCCTTCCTTGGAGGAGACTCTTACGGAAGTTGGACAAGATAATCAATACTTCGAAGTACAGGTGTGTAAACAAAACACACCTGTATTTTTTAAGGTTAGAAAGGATTAAACAACGATGAGAGAACACCAAATAACCATCTATCAAACTCACATCGAAGTTAGTAATTACAGACTTGGAGATCTTCCGGATGTAGAACTGGAGATGTCCAGAAAAAACAAACCACTTCATTGTCTGGAACCCATTGGGTATTATGTAGATGAATCTACAGATACACTTCGGTTACCGAAAGGATATAATATCCAGGTACTTGAACGTGTCACTCGAAGTACCGCCAGAGCCATCTCTTGTGAACATCCAGTCACAAAGATGAGCGACGTAAAAATGGTTATGGGTCCCAAAGATGAGAATCAGCAAAACGGAATTGATTTCTTAACAGAATCTGGAGTCTATGAATTGCCACAACATCATCCGCAATTGGGATTAAATATGCCTACCGGTCATGGAAAGACATACTGTGCGATTCATGCAGCGGTAAAAAAGAAATATCGTCCAATCATTATCTGTCATACGGAAAAGATTCGAAAACAGTGGATCGAATCCATTGAGGAATTTACCTCTGCAGGTCGAGATCAGATTTGTTCCATCGAGGGATCTTCTATGATACGAGCGTTTATGGATGATGAAATTGATCCGTTACAGTATGACTTTTTCATCATTATGCATCAGACGATTACATCATTTACCTCAGATGATAACTGGTGGCAATTACAACCATTTTTAGACAAGCTACAGATTGGTGTTAAGATCTTAGACGAAACACATCTGTATCTGAAAAATATGTTGATGATCGACTTCTATACAGACATTCAAAGAACCTGGTATCTGACTGCCACATTTGGACGTTCTGATGTGCAACAAGACATTATCTATCACAAAGCATATAGTACGGTCTTTCGTTTTGGCGAATGTATCGCCAGAAGTCGACATACAATTTCCTGTATCGTTTTGATTGATAGTAAACCGGATAATGCAGCTAAACGAACTGTTTGTCACTCCAATGCATTTGGATACTCCGCTCCTAACTATATGACTTATGAATATCTGGAAGGACACGAGGACATGATGAAAGCCATCAAGAAGTGTTTGGATCATTCCAAGAATTTGGATGGTATTCGTATGATCCTCTCTGGATTGCAGGCATCTACGGAAACCGTCCAAGAAGAGATCCAAAAAGAATATCCATCTTGGGATGTGATCGTCAACCATAGTAAGAGTCCTGCTACAACTGAAGAGATGGAAGAATCAAATTGCATCTCTTGTACAAGACAGCTAATGGGAACTGGAGCGGATATCAAAGGATTACGAGTTGTCATCTTGACAGAACCTATGGCGAGTCGTCTCAATATGATTCAGACGATTGGACGTTTACGCCCTTATGTAGATGCTGACGGAAAGCAACGAGATACCGTCTTTTACTATATCGTAGATATGGGATTTCAGAAATGCGTGGAGATGTATGAACGTATTTTACCAGTTATTAGACGTTCTTCTAAGTCTGTGAATGTCTTCGACTTACGATAGAATTGTATTTCTCATACCAACAATTAGGTAGGGAAGTATAAATGATTAAATAAGTAAGACTAGCCTTCATCTCGAGGCTAGTCTTATTTTTTCTTATCTATCGTATAACATATAGGCAAGGGACGAACTTGATTGTATAGCCTTTGTTTGGTGAGCAAGTTTTGTTTTATTCGACGCACATAAGTAAATGATATTTTATCCATTTCGTACTGATATCAGATGGATATCAACTATTTTCCTCGTCCCATGATATATCCAATAGCTGAACGTAGAATCAATTTTCTCGTTCAGCTATATATTATTTATTTAGTAAAAATCTTGATTAAAAAGGGGGTCAAAAAATGGATATTTTTGATTCAAGTACACTGCAACCTGAAATGCAGCACAAATTGGAGTTGTTATCAACAACAAAAGAAGACATCGTAAAAGCTGGCATTGCGAAACTGAAATGGTACGCAAACGGAAAGTTAAAAGACATCTATGTACGGATGTACAACGATGCAATGAAAATCATCGACGACTTTTCTTTTTTTAGAGCGTTTACTACGGACTTAGATTCCGAGACAGACGAAGTCATTCTTCGCGCTCTTCGTCAGATTATTTATCTGGCTAACAAAAAGAAACACGACTATCCTGGAAATGAATGGAAGTTCATGGTTATGGTCTATACCATCCTTAGATATGATGATCTGATGGTTTCCCATAAAGATGATGAGATTTATAAAGATCTTCCAGAGTTTCGTAGACAGTACGGACTTCGTAGAACTTCAGCAGATATTGCTATGATGTACTTCGATCGAACAGATAAGTTATTACATAATCATCAGACAATCTGGTTTCGATATATCGATAATAACTGGATGTATACAGTAGCTGTTCCGACAAAAGGACAAGGACGTTTGTTCTATGAAGCTATTGATGATGATACAGTAGAGTAAGAGGTGAAACACCAAAAAAATACGGGGAGGAGAAGCCTCCCCATATCTTTTTTTTGTTTTAGATGCTCATTGATGCGATTGACCGACTATATGTAGGTCTAACATCTTCACACCTTGATTCACGACGTGCCAGCTTTTCTGAAATTGTGCTAACTTCATACTGAAGCTGTTCGTCGGAGCATCTAGGCATACATATTGTACGTCTTAATGCATGATTAAATGTTGAATCAAACATGGTTATTTCACCTCCTTTTATTTGAATTCACATAAATATTATATAAATAAAAATCAGTGGCTATACACTTAAGTAAGTGATAATTATCATGATAAACCTACACGGTTTATCTCTGGGATGTTTAGTACTCGCCTCGTCGGGATCTTACCGGTAAACAAGAAGACTCTCCTGACAACGCTTGAGGAACGAGTCCCTCCTATGTAAAAAGTATCACCTCTTTTCTTGAAGAAGGATTGGCATAAGAGGCCAGTCATTCTTCTTAAGTGTCGCCACAATTAGATAACCTATGTGAAAGGAGGTTTACAATATGGCAGCAATTACACCTTCCAATGTATTGGCAGTTGCCTTAAATTGGGATAACTACTTTGAAAAAGCATCCATGGGTTCCGATTCACAATTACAAAATAAGACATGGAATCCAGGCTATGCAAACATCACTTGGTTCTGGGTACAACTTCAACGTCTTGGTTACGGAAACTTACAAGAAGAACCTTGGTGTGATGGATTTGTTGACTTTTGTTTCATCGTTTGTGCTGGAGCAAACTCAGCAGGATATGCTCGTGCAAAGAAAGCATTAGGTGGATTCTCTGCATATACCCCAGACAGTGCGCAGATGTTTAAGGATTTAGGATCTGGTCACTGGATTCCTGCAAATGGAACTCCAAAACCAGGAGATCAAATCTTCTTTAAAGACTCCAACGGAACGATTTGTCATACTGGATTGGTACTTCGTGTAACCGCAGATACGGTGTATACTATTGAAGGAAATACTTCTTCTGCATCAGGCGTGGTTGCCAATGGTGGATGTACCAGACAGAAATCCTATAATCGTACATATAGCAGAATCGCTGGATATGGTCGTGCTTTATGGGAATCTGACGAAGAAGCTCCATTAACTGGAACAACAGTACCAGAGCAGGTATATAACTGGGGCATTGATCATGGATATTCTCCAGAAGCGATTTGTGGTATTATGGGTAACATGCAACAGGAATCTGATATGGATCCAGAATGCTTACAAGAGCCAACTCCTTATGCAGCTGGTATCTGTCAGTGGGAACGTTACAATACCAATACTGGTAGATTTAAGATGCTTAGCAGATACGCAAAATCCAGAGGTAAGACTTGGAAAGATCTCCTTTGTCAGTTAAACTGGTTAGACAAAGAACTCTCTGGTGGAGATGTAGAATACGGTGGAGATGGATATACTGCATCTTTAATTAAGAAATATGCAGGTAGCTTTGCGAACTTTAAAGCTTGCTCAGATGTCCATAATGCAGTAAAGATTTTCCATGATGCTTTTGAACGATCCAGCATTCCAAACTGGCCAGTTCGTTATTCTGCAGCGGAAAGTTTCTATAAGAAATATGCCACTGGAACCAGCAACTCATCGGGATCTTCCAGTGAAATTCTTCGTTTAGGAAGCTCTGGAGATGCCGTTAAGAAGATGCAACAAGCATTACTTTCTCGTGGATATGATTTGGGCGACTATGGTGCTGATGGAGACTTTGGTCAGTCTACCTATGAAGCTTTAAAAGAGTTTCAGGCGTATCATAACTTGGAAGTAGATGGTGAATATGGTCCAGCGTCTCGTGCTATCTTAGAGAAACCATTCAACCGAGATTACTTGCAGTCTGGCGATAGCGGAGAAGCTGTCCGTACTATGCAACTTCTGTTATTGAAAGCTGGATACTCCGTTGGATCTGCTGGAGCAGACGGAGATTTTGGTTCTGGAAGTGAAACCGCATTAAAGAAATTCCAGACAGATGCGGGATTAAATGCAACTGGAAAGTACGATTCTACAACCAAGCAGAAATTAAATGATAAGGTCACACAGATCGAATCTGGTTCTACCGGCAATAAAACAGAGGATAAAACCACCACGGAAGATACAAAACCTTCCCAAAATACCCCTACGTCTACTACCGGTGACACAGTCTATAAATACGGTATGACAAACAACGTTATCAAAGCATATCAGAAGATGCTGAAAGAGAAATGGAAATATGATATCGTTGTATCTGGAACGTTTGGTGAAGCGACTCTGGAAACTCTGGTACATTTTCAGACCTATCATGGATTGACTGCGAATGGACAGCTTAACAAAGCAACTATGCGTAAGATCAAGAACGAAGAATACCATAAAGTGCCAGATAACTACATCAGTAAATACCAGTATCTGATGAACGTCAATTGCAATGCGAAATTAGATATTACTGGTAAGTGGAATGAAGAAACAGGAAAATCTGTCTCTACGATGAAGAAAGGGGACAGTGGATCTTTAGTAAGGCTTTTACAGGAGATCCTGGTAAAGAAGATCAAACGAGAACTGACGATCTCTGGATCTTATGATGCCAAAACGGAAAAGGCAATCAAGTTTGTCCAAGAGTATTACGGCTTAGAGGAAAACGGAACCGTAACACGTCCAGTATGGAATGTCTTATTATGTTGCGATTATCCTGTTAAAGCCTAATAATTTGGGAGTATACCATTATCGGTATACTCCCACTTTTATAGCTATATATTATCTACGTGTAACCACAATAAAATATAAATCAAAGGAGGAATTATTATGCGTTACAATTGTAAGAAAATCTTAAACAACATAAAGTCTGTAGTACCACATCCAGATCTTGAAAAGATCGTGAAAAAGGATCTGACAATTGCCAAGCAGAAGGTCAATAACAAACATTATGCAATTATGACAGGGATTGCAACTGGTATCATCAATGAGGAGATGGGATTCAAACAGATGTACCTGGAGAAATGATCAGTGTACCTAAGAAAGAAGAGATGAAAGCAGACATAGAAACGTTAATGCAGGCAGCTGCTGAAAAGTCATTCCGCGTCACTGACGATAAGAAGGAATAATCATGAAAACAAAGAGGCAACAGACAGCAAAACTCTGTTGTCTCTTTTTTGATAGGAGGAAAACCTTATGAGTTTTACAAAAGAGATGCGAGATACGTTTTCGAGGCAAACTCTTCAAATGGAAGATGCACTCGCAAACGTCTATAACTTATTGGATGTGTCCCACCATAACGTGGAAAAGATTTACGCAGATGCAGTCCAAAATAAGATCGTAGGAAATTATGAGAAAATATTACTTGATGCGTTCAACGATGCGCTACGAGATATTCCTATGATTCGGACATATGTGGAGCAAAAGATGAAAGGATTAGAAGCTGCACCAGAGTATAAAACCATGCAGAAACGCATCGATGATTACGTGCTCTATGTAGAAGGTTTGCGCATGTCCATCTATCTGATTCCAGAAGATGAGTACATTTATCGTGGTGCTTACTATGCAACATTCGCCGAACTCCCAAAATTAACGGGCGTTGACGAATGGACATCTAAGATGAGCCAATTATTAACCGAATGGAACTTTTGGCAAGCAACCCTTGTATGTACACATGGGTATCCTTCCAAGGCATTATACGGTCGTGATACATCCTATAACGTATTGGATGACTATGTATATAAAGTAATGCAGTTATACGATGAATTGGAATACTCTGAAGAAACTGCAAGTGCCTTAGAATGGGCAGCTACCATGATTTCAAAATTAAGACATAACAACATCGAACTTGTATTGAGTTCGTTTTATGAGAAAAACTATTTTAAGAATAAGGACGGTAATAAAAATGAGAATAATCGAAGCATTGAAGAAAACCCAGACAAAAATGACCCTCAGATCCATTCTGACAACATGGAGTGAGAACGTCGACGATTATATGGATGATTTCCTCAGAGAAATCAAAGAGTCTTATCGAACCTATAATCTGGTTGCCACAGCGAATAAAGATAAACCAGATGCCACACCATTTAGCAACGCGAAATATCAGGAAGACCTGTTATCTATTAGAAAATCAATCCTTAATAATCTGGATATGGCAAAAGTACAGGTAGACGCTCATCACAAATTAATCGATGACATGTATGCGCTTGGGAAGATTGATGAAGTCTTCTACGATGAAATAATTGATGAATGTATCCAGCTTACCGATGAGATTGGATTTGATATTGTGCAGGTTGGTGTCTACTATGCAAGATACAAAGGAGCATCTGGTATTGATTTAAGTATCAATTTCAAGACCAACGATATTCACGTATCTAGCTTATAAAACTACAGGAGGATATACAAAATGAGTACATATGAGAATACTATTAAATCTTTAATCCGTAGCATTTGTCAGGAGTTCTACGATAAGCTTCCATCAAATATGGCTGTTTTAAAGACCTTACCGGTCTATGCGGAAAAGGTTATCAAGAATTATATTCCAGGAGGCACCCACACCAAACAAGAGATCACCAACCAGTACAATATTTGGAAAGGGTTTGTATCCGTTTATAAAGATACTTGCACTATGTATAAAGTAGGTGATGAAATTCTGGAACGAGGGTATCGATTAGATGCCCTTGTATCTGGATACCTTCAGAAAGCAATCGATGTAGCGCACCCAAATAGAGGCAACAGAGAAAAATATTTGCCGTGGTTGTTTGATTGGCTGAGCGAACTCGATTATCATAACTTAACAATTCGTGGTCTTACCGTAGAGACAGTCAATTGCATGTTCCGATTGCAGAAAACTGTAAACGATGTCGTGAATGACATTCTTGCAACCTGTCATGACTATGATTTAAATACGGCAAATATGATCAATGTCTTTCGGGGCGAAGATGTCTTGATTGATGTGATGCAATCTTACGAAAAATTCATTTGTTATCTGAAACGTGAACAGCCGGAAGAATATCAGAACTTTATGGATACCGTGGAAGGAACTGCTTTTGAAAGTAAGACCTTGCGGGAACATATCAGAGAATTCATCGAGCAGGCAAAAGGTACTGTGCGTGTGAATTGATATACTATTTAACTGAAACCAAACAAAGGAGGAATAAACAATGGAAAACGTAAATATGGATCAGTTGAAAAAAGAAATGGAGAATGCTCCATCTATGGATGAGGCAATAAACTCTATATTCGGAAACGACGATGAGGATCTGCAGAAAGAGATGCTTACCATATCAAAAGAGGTACAATTGCTGAAAAATGGTCTGACTACACCAGCACATACTGCAAGCGTCTACGAATACACATATGTGTCATTATCCACAGAATTAACAAACGTAATGGACGACTGGACGAGTGAGTTGTCACATGATATTATCCAGAAAAATCGTGAATGTGATTTCGACAAATATCTGGATATTGTCGATAATGCCGTTAAAAATTTGGCAGAAATACTTGGAGATTTCATTAGTCGATATAACGAAATGAGCAATGATATCCCGAATGCTGCTACAAAATTAAAAAGCACCCCTCCAAAACTGAAAAAAGTAATCGATGCATACGCCAGACTCCATGAGGATTTAAATAATGCAAGAGAGCTCGCACATCAGATCGTTGGAATGCTCGGCACAGATCCAGATGATTTCGATCATATGGTTATGAAACGTGTACTGGAAAATGCATCTAACCCAGCTGAGAGTGCAGGTGATGATGATGCACAACCAGAAGAATAAGATTCAACTTCGAGAGGCAATCAAAGATTACTGTCAATCCGAAGACAGTTATTATCGTGAAGTTGATGATCAACGAGTGTTAATTCGTTGTCCGTTTTGCGGTGATAGTAGCAACCAGCATCATGCGCATTGCTACATTGTATTTAATACGGACAACGATTATAAACCGGGTTTTATCTGTCACAAATGTGGTGAACATGGAGCGGTTACGGAAGATTTCCTAACCGCTCTTGGTTTGTCTGATGCAAATACCAAAGCTCTTGTTAGTGGAATTAATAGCACTTCCAGAAAACGAGCGAAGAATGGATACGGTGATGAAACTGAACTGAATGTATTTGAATACAAACGACCGCCAGTTATTCGTGGGCGTAAGACAAAATACATTGAAGATCGACTTGGAAGAGCGTTTACCGATCAAGAACTTGTAACATGCAAAACGATCACATCATTACACCAGTTCCTGGTGTTAAACAAGATTTCAGCAGAAGAATATCGTTATCCGCTCTGGCAGATGAATATTCTCGAACGAGATTATGTCGGATTTCTCACTTACGGAAATTCTCATATTCTCTTAAGGGATATCACCGGTACTCATGAACTCTCTTGGGTGAAATATCCGATTTCTTCAGAGTCATCAAAAAACCGTGTCATCTACACATTGGAGACTGCATTAGATCCATACGAGACTAGACCAATTACGATTAATATTAGTGAAGGAGTGATGGATATTATATCGGTGACATATAACTTAGGTTATAATAAAGAAAACACCTTGAACGTATGTATCACTGGAAACCATTATGAGTACTTTTTGATCTTCTTAATCGATCTTGGATTTATTGGCTCCAATGTAAACATCAACATCTTTCCAGATAACGATGCTGCGTTTAACCAGAAAGCAAAAAAGAAAACTGATCTGTACTATTTTCAGAAGCTGTTTCGAAAAGCCAAGTATCTCTTTGGAGACATCTACGTCTATTACAACATCATTGGAAAAGACTGCGGTGTTCCAAGGGATCAAATCAAATTAAAGAAATACAAATTATAGAAAGAGCCGAATGCTCTTTCTATTTTTTTGTTGACAGTACCCTAATCGGTGAAATACACCAAATAATCATGAAAGGAAACAACAAAATGAGCGAAACAAATCAGATCGATGCACTGTATCCAATGCAGTACACCGTAACAAGACATGAGGTTCCGATTTATGATAAGAATTTAAGTCAGATTGGAATGGCACCAATCGGAACAAAATTAATTAGTATTGGTCATCGGACTTCCGTGGATGGAGAAAATCTTCAGATCTTACTTGGTTCTGCAGAGAAACATATTTTCGTATTCAAAGATGCAGATTTTGTAAATGGAGATGCTTCTGAAGTCGTAGCAAATGACATTGAAACAAATGTCGAGCTTAATGATATGATATATGATGAGCTCCGTGCCAATGCTCGTGTAAAAGATGTGTGTTCTACTTTGTATGGTCCGGGGGATGAATATTTTGAATTTGTCCGTCTTCAGAAAGGCCAGCGTGTCATTATTGATGGACATTTAAGAAGTGTCGTTGTTAATACGAATCTACAGGTGGCATCTCCAATTCGTTCTTGGGCTGCAGTTTATCAGAAATCCAAAAAATCTGATGAATTAAAGTATCTGGGATTTGTAAACGAAGATTTGCTGGAAGTGGAAATTGCCGCGGACGTAAAACCGGAACCAATTCCTGAACCAGTGGTTGAACCAACTGTGGAAGAAAAAGTGGATCAGGTGGTACAGATGTCAGAGGGTCCAAAAAAAGAAGAACTCAAAGCAGAGATTCGTGGCGACCTGTTATCTCAACCAATTACCGTTATGGGATTTAAAGTTGACACAGATGTAAAACGCAACAACGTTTACACCAAGCTTGGAGAGATCTTAGAAGATAACTGTGCAATGATTGAACTTGGTGATGGAAAAACATATTCATCCTTAATCTCTGCAGGATTTAAGAACATGCCAAGTGACTACAAGACAACCTTATATGTCATCGTTCCAAACGATCTTGTGATTACCCTGAAAAAGAAGATGGTTGGACGAGGACTGAAACCGATGATTATTACAAGAGGATAACTACTATGTCATTAAGAAAGAAGCGCAAATTTGTGATTGTTTTAAGTGGGGAATCCGGTTCCGGAAAGACCACAATACGAAACAATCTGAAAACTTTATGGGACACTGGATCTGGAAATTTTTTTGAGCATTTTCGCGAACTCTATGATGTTGCGTGTGTGCCGTATAAGTTACACTTTGGTTACGAGTATACGACTCGTCCACCACGTCCAGATGAAGTGGGTAAAACCCCTGCAGAATGTGGATACAAGTTTGTATCTGTAGCAGAGTTGATTGGGAAAGCTCTCGATCCATCTTTGATTCGAACATATCACGTAGTCGGAGACAATGGGACGTTACAAGAATGGATGTACAGTTTCATTCCAGAAGATGAGATGTTCGACGATATTAATAGTGACGATATTGAAGTTTGTCTGTGCTGCTCGAACTTAGATGCATACCTGATGATGCATGATAAAGTAGAGTTAGAAACAAACTTTCACATTAACGACATTCATATGGTTGTACCGTATGAAGTCTTATTATACAGAACCATTTCCAGAGAATTGGAATATCACGATCCACTGTCACAAACCACACGTATTGAAGAAGTTCTTCGTAGATTTTCTGTAGAAAGTAATCCTGGTATTTATACCAAAGGATTCAATGCGAATATCTACACCACAATGCGTCAATGGTTAGGGCCATCTGAAAATGTTCAGATCATGAACACCAACGTGGTTCGTATCAACACCACGATCCATAATGACGACGAGAATGCAAATATGAGAGTAGTTGCACAAGAGATCTCCAGAATCGTAGATCACTATTCTATTTTCTAAACATTATGTTAGGTGACTGGTTGTCACTGATGTACAACATTTTGTATATAAGTCCTGTTAAATCGTGAAAAAGTTCTAATATCGGAATGTACGGGTTTCAGATGGAAACCCAAAAAAAAGAGGTACCGGCTGGATGCTGGTACCTCTTAATGCGTTATTTATGAGCGTGGTTGCAGATCACTGTGATCAGTTTCCAGAGTGTAACAACTCCTAAAACTTTTCCAACAGCGACTGCAACTCTTTTCATCATTTCTGAATCCATGTCTTTCACCTCCTAGTCTAATAATAACTGAATATTGGCAATCTCTGTAATATCTGGATACGCATGTAAATACATACATATAAGTCCAGAGCTATAGCCAATTTCTTCAGGGTATACCTCAGTCGTATGATTCTCTAAAGAATCGATGGTCATTAGATCATCCTCCTGAGTGATTTCAAATATGGGAGCCGTTGTTAAACTCCCTTGTGGATTCTTTAAAAATCCAGAGGCAACCATCAAATATTTCTTGTATTGTAATTTGATGTACTTGACTGCCGTCATGGTAGAGCTGTATTCTGTACCAAGCAATAAGATGTTGCTTGGATCAATCGACGGATACAGTGCACTTGTAAAGATTGCGATACGTTTACGTACGATATCGTTTAACTCCTTCTTACTTGCATCCGGGCACTCGACCATTGACAAGTGATTTAGTTGACTCATCAGATCTATGTACCTTTTATGCGTGTCGGAAGCAATTGCATATAACGTTGGCTCGTGCTTCTTTTTCGCATAGAATGCATCGATCTGTTCATTTGACCAACTCCAAATAATCTTCAGCATATAGCCAAGACTATCGTTCATTGGTTCCACATCGATATCATGATTAATGTTACGATACAGATATGGTTGAATTGCATAATCCAAGATTCGCAAGTTCCATTTCAGATTTGTGGACATTACGAACTTCGTGTGTTTCATATCCTCATCCACTGCTTCAATGATCATGTTTGAAATCGCAGGGAAAATCAAATCTTGGGATGACTTTGTCGGTGTTGATAATGCCGACGTCGAATTCCAAGACATTGGAACTTCAGAAACCTGAATCTTTTCAATATCAATACTACTCCCAAGGAGTGGTTTGATAATCCCTGGACTGTCCTCTAACATACGACGTAACAGTTGACTTCTGGTGTATTTTGAAGAGCTACTTAAGATGTAAGAGCTCTGTTCTCCTAATGTCAGAAATGATATCGGAATCATGGCGTTACGTCTAGTTCTGGTATTCTTAATTTCGTATAATCCAAAACCAAGATGGTATCTTACCATGTTTTCCACTCTCCTTTCCAGTTCAGTGTACACCTTACATCTGGAAATGAAGTTGGTGGGAAATCCATCCAACTATCTACAAATTCGTCTTTCACGATGCCCCAGATGTTATGATCTCTTTGTGGAACGATGTATGTTGACAAATAATTGAACAACTTCTCATCGTTTTCTGCAAGTTCAGAACCTACAAAGAGATCAAAGCATTTATAAGCTGTATTATAACAGATGATACCAGAATAATCATATTTAAATACACGATTACGCATCATCTTAGAATATCCAGGGTGTACTTTAGAGAACGTCTTTCCAGCATTTCCGAATCCGTTTGCTGTAATGGAATGACCCCATGCCTGTTGTTTCTCTGACAGAAAGATCTCGGTACGTTTAAATACTTTACGAATTCTGCAGTACTGCAACATGAATTCGATCTGGTCTTCCAAAGAATCATTTCTCTGTCGCATAGAGACAAGTTCATAACTTGGTTCTGGAAACGGCATATCTGGATTTGGATAAGTCCGTTTTACCTCCACGAGGTAAATGTCCCCATCCTGAATATTCACCGTATGGTACTGGTGATAACCAGTTTTTCTTTTTGACGTGATAGACATTTTCTGTCCCCCACGCCCTTCGAGATATCTTTTAGAACCACACTGTGAATCTAATGTATAACGTCGTCCATTTGTCGTGAAGAATGAGCAAATCGGCGGTGTGTCCGGATTTGAATTAATTGGATACAACGACATAGATGTTGCCAAGAAGTTTTTCTCATATTTCGTTTTGACAAACAGACGTATGATCTCGTTGTTACCAAATAAAATGCTTCTTTTCGGTTCCATATTCAGTTTTTCTGTGTTTACATTAGTCATACTTTTCATAGCGATGACCTCCTATATTAAGTTTTTATTTGATATCTCATATGATTGATATCATAGAGATAATATATGCATTTTATTTGTGAAAATACGAATCCGAGAATTTTATCAATCCCCGGATTCGTCTCGATTTTAGAAGTAATCTAAGAATGTGACTAACTCATCTGCGATCTCGACTACATCATATTCGATTTCTTTTCCAGTTAATTCTGGTTCCTCGAATGTAACATAGGAAAACTTCGTGTTAATCACCGTGGATAACTTCTGGTTTAAGATATCTTCTTTTCCAGGAATCTGTAAGAGCATGTGATAATCACGTTCTTTGAATCTCTGGAATTTATCGTTTGCTTCTAATGCGTCATTGAACTTCTGCTGGCGGATCATACGATTGACAATACGATCTTCCACGTTTCCAGTCAGCATATATGGAAGGGCTGCCTGCTTCATGGTCTTCGTAGATGGATCATAACCAAGATCCAGAAGAAGAATCTTCTTTAAAATCAAGAGTAACTCAATGGTTGCTCGTTTTGGAATTAAGGAAAGATCCTGACAGTTTCCAAAATACTTCGCATAGTAGCAACGGATATACTCCAAATGAATTGGAGAAATATGCAGGTTGTCCATATAGTAGTCGATCTCTTCTTTGGAAATCGGAATGTCTACCATAGAACGGATACGATTTAACGTATCTTCGATGTTGATGTCTGCTAAGATAACGGCACCTTCATCATACTTATCAAGGTTCATTGCCATCTTATCAATACCAGACAGTCCATCGTTGTTTCTTGTATTTGTTACTTCAGTTAAGTTCTTTTCGTACTGGTCTTTGAGGAAGTAGTTAAGTTGGAATTTGATTCACTATGTAGACTATATCTTCATCTCAAATTTGAGAGCCTCCCATTTCGGCACGTAGCCTAACGATACTCACTTCGTGTAGTCATTTCAAACTACCTTATTTTCAACCCACCTGGTTTCCCATTAAATGTGGATGTCTAGCTTTTTCTAGTCGTTGAACTCATATCTCATCGTTGTGAGATACTTCGTTGCGTCGATTGCCCCTACATATAGACCTTGCTTACCATACCTTTGGAGTTACCCATTGCCACCAGATCATCACTGTTCTGGTTTGGTAGTCTATACAGTAACGGAACGTCCCCGCAGTTAGAGAGGTTTTTCCAACAGGTCACCCTGTTTTGCCACAATCAATTCATGGTTTTGTTGACGTCTTTAATCAATAAAGGCAGACTATATCTTTACAAGCATAGTCCTATTACCAGACTATGATGCACTCCCCGTTTCGGTGTAAAACCTACATTTCGCCCGCTAGAGGCCTACTCGCTTATCAACCCACCTGGCATAAGTCATTTTGGTATTTCTACCTACATGGATGTCTAGCTTTCCCTAGTCGTTGAACGTTCATCTCACCGTAGTGAGAGCTTCGCTGCGGATTGTCTCTGGTATAACCTTGATTACCATATCTCCGGAGTTACCCTTTGCCCCAAGCCTGTCACCAGTTTTGGTTGGTAGTTATACGTACGAGTTTGTCCCCGCATAAAAAGGAGTTTTAGTTGAGCCAATTTAACCCAACAACGTTTTCCGCGTACTTCTTCTGTTTTGCGTTCCAGTGTTCGTTGAACTTATATTTTGCACAGTTTTCAGAGATAAGAACTACCTTTGTGAACTGTGTAATGACAGAGTATAAATCGACTCCGAAGATCTCCCTCTGTTCGAAGATCGTGGAGTTATTTGCGTTGCTTTCCAAAACTTTAGTCTTGCTGTATTATTCATACCCAGACTATATCTTCATCCATCCAATCCTGTTACCAGATTACATGGAGCCTCCCGTTTCGGTAATTAACCTAACGATACTCGCTTCGTGCAAATGCCTTATTTTCAAATCACCTGGTTTCCCATTTCTGTATTTCTACAAGCGTGATTGTCTAGCTTTTTCTAGTCGTTGAGCCCATACCTGCATGAGGTACTTCGCTGCGCCGGTTCTTCCAATCATAACCTTGATTACCATACCTTGGGAGTTACCCCTTGCCGCCAGACTGTCACCATTCTGGTTTGGTAGTTATAATCTGTTACTAGAAGTCCCCGCAATTAGAGAGGTTTGTCCAATAAGTTACCCTATTTTGACGCCAATTTGACGTAGACATAAAGTTTGTTATACATGTTACAGTCTTCGTTGAATAAGTCGAATAACGGCTCATAGAACGTAAAGATTACCAAGTTGGTCTTATCGATCTTAATTCCATTAGACGCGCAGAAATGAAACATGACTGGACATAAGATCTTCATACCAAATGAGATGGCTAATAAGATCTTGATGTGCTGGTTGGTAAATTCCAGACTCTCCAGGTGCTTTTTTTCGTTCGCCTTGTAATATTTTTTCTTCTCGTCGGAGTTATTCTCGATGTCATCCAGATAGTTGTCTTCAACCATCTGTTTGATCTTCTGTACCATCGTTTTGGTAAACATGGTCTGATACAGGAAATCAATAAATGCATGCATGTCATTAGGTCCAAACATGTTATGAGATACTTCGGGATCCATCGCCATAGCAAGTCTTAAGTACGCCGTCACCAGCTCCTGTTCAGAATCATAGAAATGAATGAAGAAGTTGGTGTATCTAGTAATGATATCCAACTGGTTTTCATAACTGGTTTTGTTGATGACAAAACGGTTATACTTCTTTAACTTGTTTAAGTTTCCACCATTTTTTCCTCTTGTGTCTTTCATGGTATTAAAGACTTTATCGAAGTTTACGACAAAGATCTTTCCATCACGTTCGACGATGGTGGTTTTTGGTCCAGGTCTCCAAGTATTGATCTTAGAAGTTCGCTTTCCTGGATCGGCAGGTGGTTCGGAAGGTGTTTCTTCCGTTGGTTCCCCAGAGGTAACCACTTCCTCTGGTTCTTCCATTGTAACTTTCTTTTTTCTTGGCATAACTTATGTCTCCTTTGTTATGTATTTGGTATAGCACCTTAAAAATAGTATATCACCATTTCTTACATTGGACGATACGTCGTACGACTTGCTCGTTTTTTGGTCACTCTCTTAGAAGCAGACAGACCAGAGGTCCGTTTCGTCGCTTTCTTTGGATTGACCACACGAATCCCTGGATTGGATTTATCTGCCAGGGTATCTTTGATGGCATTTCGTTTGGATGGATCTGCCGGTGCTTTTGGACCTTTCTTATCTTTGTACCGTTTCTCTTCTTTTTGGAGTCGTTTCTCCTCAGAGATTAACATGCGTTCGAGTCTTACGGTTTCAACATCTCGAATACCCGTAAAGAACGCATGAGGGTTTTTCTTTAACCGCATAATCATACCGATCTTTGATAAGTATCGGAAGCTGTGGTCTAATAAATACCGTACTGTAAAATAGATGGATTTATCGAAACTAACCTCCAACGTCTTGTTGGTATTTTCTGGTAAAGTGTCTGCGTATTCTGGATTAAGCTTATCGTATAAGCTTTCAATCAACGCTCCATTTCTCTTATACAGTACGGCGTATTTATAAATAAAACTTGGTGAGTTCGAGAAGAACTGCACGCAATAATTCTTTAATGACGATTCTCTTGCGACCTTATCATTCGGAGTATAAAAACGAATGACAACGTCATATCGATACCCGGTGTCTTTGGCAGACTCTGATGGTACCGTCAAATGATAGTAATAAGACCCTTCGATTTCCGTAAAGGATTCCATACGGATCTTATTGTCACGTAAATACTCGCTGTACTTACGATCATAGTCTAATTTCTTTACTTCGAGGTCCTGACGCCCGAAAGGGGCGTGCAGGAACTCTGCTAATGTCTGTTGCATAAATTAACCTCAAAAGCTGTTACGCTGTGTAACAATCATCTGGTTTCCAGAGATCATAAGACTTAATAAGTCTACCGATGCGGTTAAGATCTCATCGTCTGTCTGGAAGCTGTTGACAATGGATTTACTGAAGCATTTATTCACTACATCAAATACGGTATCGTTAAGGATAGAGTACTCGATCAGGAAATCATACAGTGAAAAATGAGTGTACGGATCGTACGGATCACATTGCATACTTGAAGAAGATGAAAACATTAATTCTCTACGTCTCGTACGCTTGATCATATGTGATACTACATGGTGAAAAATGTTGTAACTGTCAGATTTTTCGCATCCCATTAATCTAAATAATGGAGTTTTTGTATACTGCATCAGCACACGTTCTACGTCTTCGTAGAAGTCACCAACACCATCTTCCAGTTCTTCGTATGTGAAGTTACGAAGCATCACTTTCTCTTCTGGAATCCAGTTGTTTAATACGGTTTTATATGTGTAAATGAAGCCGTCCTGAATCAGTACCAGAATCTCACGGTCAATGCCGTTATGCTCATCTCCTTGTAAGAGTTCTTCAATTGCAGTGATCGTAGAGACGTTACATCCATTAATGATGCCATATTTATAAGCAGACGCAGCTGCTTTAATCGCATCGTCGTAGACGTCTTTACGCATACCAATCGCAAGTTCAGAATCTCCACCAACTTCGATGTGTGCTAACTGTAAACCGAGACTAAAGAGTCTTTCTTGCGCTTTGGTAATCTCCAGGTTAAATGTGCCAAGTTTCTTATACTTGTTTTCGACTTCACGTAAGTTATCTTCCGCTTCACGCAGATGTAAATCATACATTGCCTGATCGTAGAAGAAAGTACGAATAATGGAAGTTTTCTCACCGAGTTCCAGATCCTTACAGTATCCAATCTCTAAGATGGTTGGTTCATCTACAACAGATACTTCTCCATCTTTTTCACGTACTGGAAGACCTGGTACAATAATACCTACTTCTTTTGATTTGATGATCATGCTTCTTTCTGCATCCAGATTCTGAGAATGTGGTAAGACTTTTAAGCTCATACGTTCACCGTTGAGTCCAAGCTGCACATAGTTTGTCGGGCACCAAGTACGATAGAATCCAAGCAGTTCATACATGTTGTATTCTGCTGGTGCACCAGTTTCGGTTGTTCCAGGCATTGGCACTTTTGGAGTGGTTGCCTGAATCATAGCCGTTGCAGTTGCTCGACTGATTGGTTGGGTATGGCAAAGCATTGCAAAATCTTCAATGGATTTTCTCTGGTATGAGTTTGCAGCTTTATAACAGCAAATAACCAGAGAGTTGTCATGACGCTGTTTGTATTCCGCAGTTAAACGTGGAGCAATGACACGGTCTAATAAGACTTCATCAACCGATGGGCAAACTATCAACAGGTGTTTTCCCATTGCTTCGGAGATCTGCAGAGTTGGCATGATGATGGATTCGTAGATGTTTTCTGTTACTTTACAAGTAAAGACTAAGACATCCGCTTCATCAAGCTGCATCGTCTTATCATCAGAATTGATATACATCTTATCTGTAATAAAGAACGGTGCACGGTATCCTTCCACGACTTCTACTTTCTCAATACCATCCACAGACTTATCACAAGTAATACAAGGCATTCCAAATTTCTTATACAGATCTGCCAGTGTGTTTGTGATGGTATCATCTCCGTTATCAGAGATATTGACTACGTCTCTGATATACTGAACCATATCGTCTTCGTCTGTAACCGGAAGATCTACATGAATTGGTGTTGCATGTTTGGACAGCTGTTCGTGAATCGCTTTCTTATCTGCTTCAAATGTAGCCAGAATATTACGTGACATCACTCCTTTTCCTTCGAACCAGTTTTTCTTCTGCAGATAAGATCTGTAGATGTTATTGGTTGCAACAATCGCCGTTGTAGTACCATCACCAACCGCAGTATTCATACGACCACATATTTCGGTCATCATATTAGCGATTGCCTGATTGGTGTAGGTCTTTGCAACGTTTGTAGATAAACTGGTTGCAATGGTGTAACCATCTTTTGTCACATGTGAAAATGGATGGCGGTAAATCAAAGTTGGTGCACCATATGGACCAAAGGATTTTGCGAGTGTCTCAGAATAAGAGTCAAAGACCTGCTTTGCAGCTTCTTCAAACGTATCTTTTGAAATGACATTTAATTCCACTGGATCTAACGCATCATGTTTGGGTTCTTCCTCTGCTTTTTTGAGATCTTCCCCCATGCGCTCCTCGCGCCATTTCCTACACATATCTGCAACTTCAGAAGCACGTGCATCGCACATACGTGTATGCTGTGTAATTGCTTCGATGAGTTCTTCATTTTGTTTTTTCTTTCCAAAAAACATAAGTAGCCTCCTTTTAAAAATTCGTTAAATTGGTGTTACCATGATTATTAATGTCGATTCGCTTCTAAGATTCTACCAGTAGCGGGATCAATACGGTTCCCATCATCATCTAATAACTCTGGAATTAATAAGTTATTGAAAAAAGACAGTCGACAAGTATGATCTTTGAAGATCATATCTTCATCGATTTTTAAACCATCGTTTTCATCTTCCATAAAGTTGTATCGAAATCCATCAGCAACTAACACCGATGCGAAGTCGATACGTCCAACGGTAACTAAGTCAGAAACTTTTGTCACATCAGATAAAACATACGTAGCGTCCTTATTAATGCCTTCCAGAGATTTTCCAAAATCTCCATATAAGAAATCAACGTCGTTTGTGTACTCCTGCTTTACCTGTGCTTCTAGTAGTGGATCTTTGATTTTTCCACCATAGATGTAAATGTGTTTAACCATCCCTTTTCCATCCCGTAAGAGATTTAAAAAAATATCATGGAAGTTTAAGGTGACATTTCTTGCATATAACTGGGGGATCTCCCCGATATTAAATAAGAACTGATCTAAGACCTTTTCTTTTTCTTCCATGGACTCAAATGGTGTTTTACATGGTAGATCAAGTAAGAAATTCTGATGCTGTCGCATCACATACCATTCGTATAATTCGTTTCCGTCCATCGTCTTTAAATAAGACAGATCGAAAAAATCATCGACAGCATCTGTTTTGACAAGACACTGTAACGTTGCAAACCACTGAGCACGTAACACATCGTGATATTCGATGACCAGAGATTTGGAATTTACAAACATCTCGTCATAGGCACGATATACCTTCATAACCGGATTTTTCATAAGGGTTCTCCTTTCTATTCAAAAAAAGAAATGGACTAACTTTTCAGCTAGTCCATTTCCAAGGTTTATTAGTTGAATGGGAATGCGTCGTTCATATCCCCACCCATGTTTAAATCAGCTGGCGGCATAAACGCGTTATTGTTACGATTCTGATAACCATTATTATTGGAGTACTGGTTATTTCCATACTGATTTCCACCGCGTCCATACGCTGCATTGTTGCCAGACATACGGTTGTTTGCATAAGAACTGTATACCGCATTTCCGAAACGGATTGCATGAGAAACAGAGAGTGGTTTTACACCAACAGCATCTAAACACTCAACGAATTTGTCAAGATCTACATAAGTCTCGATCACCGGCTCGGCTTCTCCATTTAAGATGTTAAAGTCTTTTAATACCTCGACCGGACGTAAGTTCATATCTAAGAAATTATTTGGTGTTCCTGTAAAGGTTTCAGATAACTGCCAACCAATACGGATAAATGGATTGGTTCCATTAAATCCTAACGTAAACAGTTTTCGTTCTCCAGTATTGGTACGGATTTTTACAGAAATACTTTTTGGAGTTCCTTCCAGAATGGCTGGTCGGAGTGTCTTTTCATATTCTTTTTTCAAAGCGACGCACTTTTCGTATGTGAGTGATGTACGGATATGGTGTGAAGAATCGTTGTCGTACTGAGACAAACCATTCTCATCTGGTTCTCCAACAGCTCTTGCAAACTCTAAGGACAGGAATCTGTTCCAGCATTTGACTGTAAGCTGTGCTTCCGGAGAATATACGGTAGTAAGTGTTGTGTTGATGTTAGGACCTGCGCCCTGCTGATTGTTGTTGTACGGCATAATCAGTACCTCCTTAAATATAATAATAGATTTTTTATGTATCAGTCAAATAATATAACACTACAAATTAAAAGTTCTTAATTAATCTTCTGCGTCATCATCTGTTAAATCGTCTTCTGTGTCTTCGCCATCTTTAATAATTTTTTTCAGTTTTTTACGGTTATCGTATTTTTTCAAAATGTGATTTCTTAATTTAGATTCCAAAGTATGACGGAAATCTTCATCCACCATTTCAATGTAATCAGATACAAAGTTTCCGGTGATCTCAAATAGGTCATACTGCTCGCTGACGAATTCCAGTTCCATATTGTCTGGATCGTCCACGTATTTGAAAAATTCATCTACATCCATATCGGTTGAGAGGATTTCTCTTATAACTTTGTCCATGTTTGACAAGATCAGAATGTCTTCCTGGTCATCGATCTGATCTTTGAAGTTTAAAGTCGTAATATCTTTACGATCTTCTAAGTCAGAAGCCAGATCACTCTTGTGTTCAGTAAAGTAGTTGGTTACCAGATTCACAAAGTTCTTTTTGATGTTTGTGATAAAGAAGCGATAGGATAGGTGAATTAATTCCAACGCATCGTCAGTATTCATATCATTTAAGTTGGGGTACCCAACTCCTAACTCGCGTTGCATCAAATCATCAAAAAAAGATAGGAAATTGGCAAGATACTCGTCAATTTCATCTTTGGTTTCTTCGTCTTCATACTGGCGGCAGTAATGATACTTCGTTATGAAGGTTTGCACATAATCACGTTTTCGATGTTCAAATGGATCATCAAACTGTGTCTCAATCCCTTGCATTAATAGGGATAACGGTGCATCTGCCAGAAGCTTTTCTGCCTCTACTTCTGTTGGTTCAAAGTCAGGTATATAGTAACTCATGTAAAATACGTCCTCCGTGATTAAACAAATTTTCGACCATCTTTATGGTCAACTTTAATCTTAAGTTCCGTATGGTTTGAATTGCTATCGGCGTATACGCCCAAATGCGCTTTGCAGTTGCAATCAGATCCACAACTACAGTTTGGAAGGCCACAACCGTTATTATTGGAACCATTTCCCTTATTGTCGTCATCAGAACCCTGTTCGTCATCGTAACCAGAGTTCTTATCTGCGGTATAAGTTCCATAGAGTGGGCACTGGGTTAATTCGCATTTGTTCAGCGCGTAACACTTCTGATTCTGAATTTGTGCTTCCTGCTGGCATTCGGAGATAACGGGCCTATGAATACCAGGACGAACAAAGGTATCCTGGTGGCCGCAATTACAGCATTGTAAGATATACTTATCAATGCATTTTGGATCATCAAACACTGCTGTTAGGGACCGTCCAAGGATAACTGGAATCATTCGTTTATTGAGTGATCCACAAATTGGACACTTGTATCTAAAAATTTCACTTTTTCCAAATTCTCTCATAAAGAATCCTCACTTTCTGTTTTTAACGGAACTGATGTCTCATAAGACTCTGAAGATTCCGCATAGTCAATTAGTTTCTTTGCTGCTTTTAACGATGCCGGTGTAAATAAGCAAAGGGGATCGAAACTATGATCCTTAACGTATCGTTTTAGATATTTGATCATGATCTCAAAATGGGAGACATATAATGGTGGTACGGTATCCTGCTTATCAAAAATCAGATGCGCACTATTTTCAATAACTGCATCTAACTTAAATTCAATAACCGCAGTCTGTGCCCATCCTAAAATCGCAGAGGATAACTCATCCATCTCATCCACATACTTTCCAGGATAGACGATATCGTTTTCTTTGAATGGATAAGGATGGATTTCATCCCAAGCGGTACGAAGACTGACGATGATGTTATTAAACGTATACCATAATAACGGAGAACGATATAGCGTCTCAACCTCAGTACTGATATTCAAAATACCAGATAAATTATCTACTTTGGTTTCCACTCTTGTTAAGATCGCAGAGCATGCATCCATTCTCCGTTTTAAATATTTTCGTTCAATCCAATTGATTCGATAGGTAGCAACTTTACGAAGTGCCAGTTGTTCTTTTAAGTTCATAATGACTCTCCTTTCTGTCTAATAGGATATTGTCCGAAATAAAACAAAAAAAGAACTCCCTAATGGAAGGAGTTCTTTTCTTTTGCTACTCACGATTCTGCAGAGCGATGCCCATAGCGAGGCATCCTCCAATGAATGCAGTTACATTAATAACTGTATAAAGAACCTTACGGGATTTTCTCATATGTGATCACCTCCTTTCAGATTCTATTTATGTGATTAATGTCGACGACGTTTTGAAGATTTTTTCTTAGAAGCTTTTGCAGATGCTGCTTTCTTCTTTGCTTCCAGCTGCTTTTGAGACATCATCATATTTGTTGCTTTTGTTTTGATGCTCATAATTTCTTCGCGCAGCTCTTTTGTCAATCCGTCGTCTGCCAGATAAGGAGTCAACTGAGTTTTATAAAACTCAGAAGCCTCACTCCATTTTTCGGCACGCATAAGTGCACCTACTTCCTGGAGTTTTGCAGCCAAGCTTGATGCTTCCGGACTCATCGGTGCCTGGTTGTTAGATTCAGGTTCGGTAGTAGCGGCAGTCTCGTCAGACTGCTGAACTGCCTCCTGAATCTTGTCTGACATTGTATATGTCAGGGTTTCTTCTGTCTTGGTTTCACCAGAAGAGTTGGCTTCATCCTGAGTTTCATTGGATTTCTTAACCATATCTGCTAACACGCGTGTTGCTTCATCACGCGCTTTTGTTAAAACATCACGCATAGCCTGTGGATTATAGGTGTTATCAATAACCCCAGATGCGATTAATTCATCATAGGATCGATTGATCCATCCAAGGCTTCCGATTGGATTTGATTTTTGATCTGCTAAATTACAGATCCCGGTACCAACCATGTTGCACAGGGAGACACACGCGTCGATAAAATCATTTGATTTTGTCTTATCGTTGTATGCAAGGAAGGTTGCCTCAGGTTCTGTGATTCCGGAGATTCTACCACCAATTACTTTGATGTAATACGGCATATCAGTTTTCTCAGGATTTTCTCTATTCGGGATCTTAGAAACGATATCGATTACGTCCATTACGTTCTGCACAGAATCTTCTGGTACAGAAGCTTTTAATGTGACGGTTTCGCCATCATCGCTGATGACTGTTGAGTTTCCGATCTTGGTTTCACTCGGAACCTCTTTTGTAGCCTGGGTTTCATCTACAACTGGTTCTGCAGTCTTAGTTTCACCTGCAGTTTTGATCTGAGTATACATGTTGTTTAATGATGTTTTCACATCATTGATTCGATTAATAGTTGCCTGGTAAACCTTGATATGATTCAGTTTGATACTGTCAGATAATGCTGCAACAGATGCTTTTATATTATCTAAGTCTTCAACTGTAGCCGCATTAGATATAACAATTATCATGTACTCTGCAACTTCACTAACAGCATACTCAATATCACGCTTAGCCGCTTTTGTGAGTTTGAATGCTTCTGTTGCATGGTTAGTTTTCAGTAGGCCGTCGATGTTAGAATCTACATGTTTAGCCACTTCATGCAACCATTCGCAAGGTTTCTGGTCCTTTACATCAAGTACATAGTCAAGCGAAGCCAGAGACTTAAGTGAAGATTTCACCATTTCTTCACAGCCGGTTTCTATAAACTGATTGATGGCCTGATCAGCAGCATCAACAGTTTTTGATGCTTTTGATTTTGTCTGCTTTTTACCAGACTTAGTTACAGTCTTAGTTTCACCTGTAACTTTCTTAGTTGAACTCTTGGTTTCACGTTCAACTTTATTGCTTTCTTTATGGCCATCTTTAAATACGTCGAAAGCATTATCTGTAGTCTTGGTTTCACCTGCAGATTTCTTCTCCTCTGCCTGAGTTTCATCAGAGGATTTCTGTGCAGCCTGGGTTTCAGCTGCAAGAGTTGTTTTCTGTTCTTTTCGTTTTGCAACTCTTTCCATATGTGCATATTTGTTAATGACGTAACTCATGGTTTCTGTAGCAAGTCTATTCATCTGAATATACTGCATATCCCACCATGCGTTGTTAACATCATCGATTTCGCTTGCACATGCAACAAAACTTTCCTTGTCACAATTGCTAATTTTTGTGTCAAGGTTGTTCCAGTAGCTGTTGAATGCCTTGTATAATTCAGCAATTGCGGAATCAATTTTGGCATTGTCACCGATTGTTCTGCGCATACTGACAACAAAACCTACCATTTCATCCATCTTTTTGATAGATGAAATAAGACTGGATGCTGTTTCGATAGAAGCACATTTGGATGCCTCTTCAGTCAGCTGGTTAACAAGTTCTTCAGTCACAGAATGCTCATCAACTGGTGCTTCGTTTTTGGTTTCTTCTGTTTTAGCATCAGCTTCAACAGGTGCAGATTCATTGGTTTCTTCAGTATCAACTTCATTAAAGTTTTCAACTGTTTCGTTGTTTTCAGTTACGTTTTCGGAACCTTCTTCATCGTCTACATGTACGTCTTCCATGTTGTTTTCATCTTTAACATGGAAGTGGTTATATGCCTTCTTGCCTCCGAAAGCTGCAAGGCCGATACCTGCAAGTGTTCCAACACCAATAGCAATACCTTTCAGTAATCCACCATTGTTGTTTGTATTTTCAGTTGTTTCTGTAGCTGTTGTGTTTGTAGTTGCGTTTGTGTTTGATTTGGAAGTAAATAACATAGTGTCCTCCAACGGCTCTTGGGATCTATTGCCCGCCACCGGATCATACAATTTTGGTAATCAAAAGACTACCCAGGAGATCAAATACCTGTTCGCTTCTGTTTCAAAGCTATTTATTTTTCAGATCAGAGATGAGATGTGTTAGGTATTTTATTTCTCTGATTCACGAAAATTATGTATAAATACGTAAAATCACTTTACGGATAATATCTATATACTATTTATGTGGAGGACAAAGAAACCGTGGAAACCCCAATAGGAGTCTCCACGGTACAGTAGAAATTAATCTACTTTCTTTCCAAGGCTCTTGATAATCGGGCTCTTGGACTGTTTTAATCTTGCAAACAGAACTTTCATACGTTTGGTTGCTTCAGAACGATATCTCTGACGCATCTGTGCACGATAGAACTTCTTGATCTTACAAGCTTTCTTGTACTTCATATAAGCTGGATCGTTATGAGCACGGGCACAAGTAATTACAGCGATTTCAAACAGCTGGTTTAATCTTGCTTTCTTGCTCATCTTGACAGTTGTTTTATTATAGATTTTAGACTCTGTAAACGCATCGTCATCATCCATTGTGACAACGGCTACAGATTCTTTCAGATCCATAATCAGGCTGTCGTTAAAGAATCCTTCTGTCATACCAACACGAAGATCAGATACAGATTCTACTAAAGCGGTACGCTCTTCTGCGTTCATCTCCCCACGGATTAATGCAGCAGCACCAGCTACCTGCATCAGGTCATCTGCATGCTGTTCTTCATCTGGAGTTAAAGATACTTCCGGACCTTCTGGGACTGGAGGCTCTTTTAAGGAATGAGCCATGTCGTTTAAGTCGTCGTCAGACATATTCGCGATGTCATCTGCCATATCTTCCAGGTCATCATCGTCAATATCATCATCGTCGTCTTCATCGTCATCAGCATCCAGGTCATCATCGTCGTCATCGTCATCGTCAGATTCCATTTTTAACTGTCTCTGTACGTCGTCCATGTCGATACCGGTGTCTTTGTAATCACTGTCGTCATTTTCAGTGATTGCTCCAGACTCTTCAGATGTTTCGGCTTTTGTATCTGCATTTTCTACAACAGGTTCTTCTGTTGCAGGTTCCTCCCCGATAACTGAGTCCATGGCGTTGTTTACCATCTCAGTAATCATATCTTCGAAGGAAGGAGTGTTATTGGAATTATTCATGATTTGTATCCCCTTTCTATTTTCGGTTCTTAAGTAAAATCATTAAAAGAATGTCTGGCAATTAGAAATGGGAACACAGTTTATCTAGCACAAACTCTTAATCTTAAAAGCAAAGGAGTTACAATCATTATGGGGAAACAAGCTACCATAGAAGTTACTCAAGAACCCATGCGTATCAATAAAACGATGATACAAAAAAGTGAGTTCATCAAAGAGTACAAAAAACAAATGCGTCATTCACTAAAACGAATAGATTCTTCGATTACGAAAGAAGAGTTAAATGGCGTTTTAGATGATATGATTCTTGACCAGGGGATAAGTCCTGGGGTTGGTCTTGATAACAACTATACCGAAGAATACAGAGAAACGACGTTACTATCGGTACTAGATTGGACCTTTGAACGAAAACCAATTATGGCTGGAAACGGGACGTTCTATAAGAATCAATATGAACAAGCCAATCCAGCAAATCACATGTTATTAGGTTTCTTAGGGGACCGTAAGAAAATTAAAAAGAAAATGTTCACTGTAGAAGACGTAACGTCACGATTGTATAAAGACCTCGATATCAAACAGCAGAACAAGAAGGTCGGCGCGAACTCCTAAACCATGATGGGAGTGCGTATGGTGACATACGTAGAAAATCTATCCTTTTGCGGGAAGTTCTGGTAAATACTTACTACCAACTCATCGTAGCGATACAGATGAGGGCGAGACGTAATGGTTAAGGTTCGGTAAAAACGTAAGTATTTGGATAATCCGCAGCGACGTCTCTTACTAGATAAGAGATCCGCTCAACGACTAGGGAAAGCTAGGGGTAACCCGAAAATAAGGTGGTTGAAATACCACACGAAGCGAGTAGGTCCAATTGTGGACGAAATGTAGGTTTTATACCGAAATGGATAGCTCTCGAGAAATCGAGATGAAGATATAGTCTACACATGATTATGGTGGATCCGGAGCTAAGACCAGTTCCTTCTATTCAACTTGGTCAGGTCCGGCAACAACATTATCCGCGCAATCGGTTATATCTACTACAGAGAACTTATTTGAAGCATTTTTGGCAGACAACTATAATTTCTTAGATTTTGATGAGTTCTGTAACTGGGTGGAACTCGTTATGAATGAATACGAAGCCCACGAAGAGGATATCAATCTGGACTTCTTAAAACCAGTCAGTGCAGAAGATTTAGCTGCACGATTCAAAATGAAGATCATCGACCTTAATCCAGAGGAAGAAGAGATGATTGATGTGATGGTCGAGCACTTACCAGAGCAGTTACGACCATACTTCTACTACAAGAATAACATGCTTCGATTTATCGAAGATCATGAGGGTGTACGAAACGAAATTGACAAACTCTATGCAAGTGTAGAAAACTACGATACTATTGAGGTCGATAAACACGGCAATCCAAAAGATCCATATTGGATGGACCAGATTCCAAAGAAGTTTCGCAAGGAATATGGACCTGGGTTAAAACAGCCAAAAGACTGGAATAAGTTTGTCAATCATAAGATGTTCATTGACCCGAACAGTCCACCGGAAGAAATCATGGATTCCTTAAAGGTGTTGACAACTGCAATGATGACCTATGTCTATGTGCCGTATATGGCATTTGATCGAATCTATCGATTAAAGAACTTTAAGCGTGATACTGTAACAGTCATCGATACAGACTCTAACATCCTATCACTAGATACCTTAATGCGTTACATGATTGCAACCTATTTTCCAGATGGGAAAGATGCGATAGCTTATGGACGTAGTTACAAATCCAATGTCTATATCGGTGTCAATATGATAACGTACTGGATTACAACAGCGGTTGCCGATATCTTGGAAAGCTATGGCATTCATTCCAATATTCCAGAAGAGCATAGATCTCGTTATGCAATGAAGAATGAGTTTATGTTTGGACTTTTGGTTATTGGTGAAACCAAGAAACGTTACTTAAGTTCCATTTTACTTCGAGAAGGAAATGTCATCAATCCACCAAAGACAGATATCAAGGGATTTGACTTTAAGAAAGCAACCTGTTCAGAATACGCTGAGCAGGTATTTACACGAATCATCAAAGATCATGCTTTAATGAGTGATGAAATTGAACTTCGAGAGATCATTGGTGAAATCTATGCATTCCGTGATGAGATCATTAGATCCATCGAGAACCATGAAAATAAGTTCTTACCAAACGGTAATGCCAAAGAGTTAGCCGGCTATGCAGATCCATCCAGACAGGCATCGGTAAGAGCAGTTGCAGCTTGGAACATCATCAATCCAGATAATTTGATTGAACTTCCAAGCAAAGTCGGAATGCTTAAGATGAACATCTTCAAGCCAGAGGATATCTTACCACTGTCCAAAACGCATCCAGAAATATATCATAGGATTTACGATGGAATCTTCAACGATACCACGGGCATGTTTGTAACTAGACAATGGATCGCGGAAGGTGTTACGTACATTAATGATCCAAAAGTTCAAAAATCCAAAGAATGGTGGAAGATGATCCCAAAGGAATATCAATCCAAATTCAAAGACAAATCATACAAAGTTTGGAATAAATGGGTCAAAGAAAAATACGAGGGTCTGATCGATGATACCGGTCATTTTGAGTATAAATCCAAAGGAATGAACGTCTTAGCGATTCCATCCAATGCGGAAATTCCAGATTGGGCAATCCCATATATCGATATGACCACAATGGTGAATAATATCTTAGCTCCGTTTATTCCGGTTTTAAAGATCTTTAAGTACAAGACTTTAGAGGAAGGAAAAACTAGAGGATCTGTCAATCGAAAGACAGAAGGAATTTCTCGTATGGTTAAATTCTGATACTATTGGGTGGAGACTCTCCGCCCTTTAGCTATATATTATCTAATTGAATATCAAACAAAGGAGGGCTATTATTATGCCAAGAAGAAAAACAACTACAGAGGAAAACTCAACAAAAACACCAGAGGAGTTACAGCCAAAGAAGAAAATTGGTAGACCAAGAAAAACAAAAGAAGAACCAAAGAAGACCGATGAGGAACCAACTAAAATTCCGGATCCAGATCCAGAAAGTTACAAAACAGACAAACGTGTCATTGACTTACATAAAGCATATACCAAAGAAGATGTCGATCGTATGGTAGAAGATGGAGAAACTTCCTATAACGAAACCACATATGTGGAAGGTATCAACCAGACAGATATGGACTGGCTTCGTGAAAACATCGATCCGAAAAACATCAAGACACCATCAGAGTACTTCAAGTACATTAAGAATATGAGTTCTGGTATTACATCTGAGAGCGTCAAAGCGTTGTTCGATGCAACAGCCAATGCGTTAAAAACTTGTGTCATTACTGGTCAGAAGACACTTGGTCAGGCATTGGTAACGAAACTGGAATTATTAACCCGTGAAAGAAATGCAGTTGCTCATGGATACGATCAGGTCGTTAACCGTACAGACTTAGAAGCATGGGTCATTGACATTGCAACACAGGCAAAAGAAAAGAAAGAACCAAATCCGATTCATATCATCGAACTGAAACGGTATCAGAGAATGGTCCCGGATGAAGTCATTGATAAAGTCGACAAAGCACGTAACTATTTTGATATGCTCTATGTCGCTTATACAGACTATACTGGTGAAACCGTTCGTAAGGTCGAAAAAGAGAAACGGGACAAAGACCCGATTCTCTTTGGAGCTTTCTTAGTTCCAAGCGACAACGGTAATATGATCCCATCAGAGCATCTGTTCTTCATTGCCGATTGGGTAGATGAGTATTGCGATCTGACCATGGATCAGCTGATTAACTCTTACAAAGACGCAACTGGAAAAGATATCTTACTGCCAGCAGAAACCTTTACCGAAACCGATATTGATAAATTAAAACAGCAGTTAAAGGAGATGTAATCTATGGATTTGGATGCAAAAGTTGACCTGACTGAATCGCGCGACTTTTCCAATCTGTATACCTTCAACGAAAAAGTACCAAAGCCAGTTATTTGCTGGCTTGGTGATTCTTGGTATGATTTAGATTACTTACGTGAACGAAGTAAAGCATGTGCGGAAAACGATAGGCGTCTCATACGAAAGGTTGCAAAACCCGAGCAGTTTACGTCATATAATTTGTACAACACAATGCGTACATATAGGTCTACATCATCTTCAATCTCGTTGTCACAAACGTCTCCTACTCCAGAAGTCGTAATTGATAACGGAACTACTACATTCACGTTGTCCGGTAGTCTCAACTATTCAACCACATCATCCAATAACATCGTATGGGCAGTTGGAGATTCACATGAACCGACTATGGTTTATATCAAAGACGACTACAACAAAACTAAATACAATGTGACCTATTATGGAGACTTCCATACGGAAGAAGATCCGGAGACTAAGAAGCGACTTATGAGATATTCCGTGTATGATGATTTGTGGGGTCATCATGGAAGACCATTTGATGAAGTTCCGTTATCAAAAATGAAAAGCGACCCAATCCACTATGATCTCTTTCCGTGGGAATCAAACGATGTGCATTATCCTGTATATCGGGAAGACGAGAACAACTGGTTACCTTGGTATGCAAGTGCTTGGAAAATGATCCAACGATGTGCACCGGAAACCATTCGTCAGCACTTCCAAAATCATTGGAATGCGCTAAATTACAACTATGCTGAGATTGAAGCAACGCTTGATATAGTCAACGACATCAATCATTGGGGATACTATGACGAGGATGACCCATTTCCTTGGGACCCAGGGGTACATACGGTTACAGACGGATCGCATCTATTAAAAGAAGAACCAGATATGGAGAACTATAGTGATCGGATTCATGATGTTGCTCCATGGATGGTTGATATGTTACGAGATACCTGGAGAAATTACATCACACAAAAATTAGTAGACGAATACATGTCTGCACACTGGTATGACTTTACTCTTCCAGCATATCAAGAAAAATGGTTTCATATGGAAGAACCAGATGAAAAGACTTATCTTAACTCAACAATGCAAGGCATTATATCACGTATCAATACCATCACTATCAATCGTAGTGACATTATTGGTTGGGTTTAAAAGAAAAGAACCATGCCCTGGGTATCGGCATGGTTCTTTTTTTGTATATCATTCAGGAGAAAAATTATGAACATCCACAATTTGTAGTGATTTTGTTCGGTGGTCTCAAACTATCACGGCATCAAGAAACCGTTACGAGAATGTTACACCTCTACAGTTGTAAGATCTTTTTCGATATATAACGCCTTATCGATGGTATCCTTGATGATATATAGGATGATTGGAATAATTAAGAAAATCTCAATTCCAGCATCCAGATAGATTAATTCATCCATCAGATCCAGTGGGATATCGCTGGTTGAAAACTTTTCTTTGCGAATATAATCGATTAGTAGTTGCCCATATTTGGTCTCTGTTGGTAATCCCAGTTTCATTTGCTGAACGAAGTCATCACTAAAGATTGCGATCGCAGAATCGTTTAAATATTTTGGATCTGGGATATCGGCAATCTGAATGGAATCATCTGCATATTTTGCAAAAGCAGTTTCCTTGTTGTTAGAGCCAATAAACATATTGAACTTAAAGTTTCCAAGTCTACGGAGTTCTTTTTTCTCAAAGAACCGATAGATAGATCGTTCATACTTTAAAGCTCGTTTGGAATCATAAAACTGCTGGGTTGGGATCAGTACCATCAGTTGTCCTTTTGGATTAAATAAGCTGTGCTTATTAATGAACTCTACCTGCAGAGGATCATACAAACGATGGCATGGACCATCGATTTCTCCTAAGAAGCAATTGTAACGATCGTCATAGAAGACTGCTTTGTATGTCTCCGAGATTTCATCGTATTCTTTTTCCAGATTATGGATCTGCTCTAAAACATCGGAACGTATGATACATTTTTTGTCTGTACCGATGTTTTCTAAAACACAATCGTATTTTTCTACGGTCTGTTTATTTAACCAAGTCGCTTTCTCACGATCTACATACTCTAATCGGAATTGAATCTGATAGTAGTTATCTGTCATGATGTTATCCGAAGATATGGATATAATTCGGAAAATATAAAAGTCATGAAGACTTGGCACCATAAACATGCTGTTTTGTAACGGCACTAACGTGCTATTGATAATCACACCTTCGCCTTCATAAGTCCTGTCAAGACCCTGTTCAGAATCTTCAATCTGTAAGACCATCTGATCTAACCCGTAGATTGGGAAATTTTCAATTCTCTTATACCGGAGTGGTGATGTTTTCCCTAAGAAATCATCTACATGATTGAACCCCTCATCAACCACTGAGGTGTCGTCTGCAATTTGAAAAAATGTCGTAAAGGTCGGTGATTTATCAATGAATCTCGCCATGGGAGAATGGAACTTCTTCTCATATTGAAATAACGAGTCGTTTGCCGCTTTTTGTTCTTGGATTTTGGAGTTTGATAAAAATGTAGCCAAAGTCGTTCCCTCCTTCTTGTTTACTGGTTAAGCCACTGTTTTTAGGAAGGGTTCGTATACTTTAAGTAATTTATTCATATATTATTTATATGAAAACATGAACACAAAGGAGGACCAAACATGTTTAAATTAAAACAAGTAGAAATCACAAACACCATCACAGAAGTTGCTAACGAAAGCAAACCAGAACTCGCATTTGTAGTGACAAATAATCATCCAGCTCTTGAATGGAAAGATTATATGGAGCTTTGCGAGAACGTCGAAGAAGACCATCTCACTTTATTTGGAGATGACCACTTTGCAGAAGTAACGGAGACACCGTTAAATACCTATCGCAGATGGGATGTTGCACAGTATATGCTGTCATATGGCGAACAAGATTATTTGGTACGGTATGGACTCGCAGATTTATATTCACGATTTGTCAAATCGGTATATGAGTTCAAACCAGCTGGACAGGTGGTCGTAATCTTTGCGATCGGAAATGAGCGTAACTATCTGACACAGAAATTTCTCGATAACTGTCTTGGCAGTGGATGTAACATCAATAAATCTGCAATAGAATATATCAATAAGCAGCATGAAGCAGATAATGTGGCGTTTATTCCGGTCATTGAAGATCCGGATAAATATGAAGAAAATACTTCCAGACTTTTCGAGTGTATGATGGACTATGGGATGGTGCGTGAAGTCGAGGATGAATACGTACCAACAGAATTTGTAGTAGTGACAGAATCTTTAAATTACTTTACTGGACATATACCAGGACCAGAAAAGTTACAGAGACTTCTTTCAAGAGGCATTCGTTTCATTGAGTATCGATTCGATATGGTATTTGGCTCTGGAATGCCAGTCATCAATCGTTCCGCAACCTCAGGTATTTTATACTTCCCAATCAGGAATCGATATACATCTGCGTCTCAAGTGAAGTTTCATAATTATTATGTCCCAAGTTCCATTCATAAGACAAACTTCCGATTCTCGCAACCCTTATCTAAACCAATTTATGAAATCGTGCCTGCAGAAGAAACTCCGTTTCCAGCGCATACGATGCAGTCCATCATGTATGCATTGATTGAACAGAATATGACAGACCCAAAATACAATCATAGGTATGGATATAATTTCGTATTTATGTCCACGGAAATAGATGCATTTGAAGATTATCATCCGCAGTTTGAGTTAGATATTCCGTATGGAACTACCATTACACTACCATCAGATATCTCTATGACGGAACTTGAAAACATCTTGAGAAGTCACAGGGAAACACAAACTTACAGATATCTTTTCGTGCATGCATCTAATATTCATACAATCGCTAAAAAGAATGTCGGTGAGCTGTTACAGATAACAGAACCATGTGGTTTTCATCTGGTTGTAATGAATACGCATCCGAATGAGACAGCTGTATATGAGGATACCAAAAAATTCTTCAAATAACCTGTATGTAACTTACTAAAGGAGGACTAATAACATGATGAAATTTTGGTTACCAATCAGTGATTTTATGACAAAAGATAACTGTTTGGGATATATGAATGGAAGTGGAAGCACATTCATTGCATTAAACGAAGACCACGGCACACATCCAATGCCTACGCTATTAACCGATATTAATGCGTTGCTCTCCGTAGTTGATCCAGAAGACATCGGAGAAATTCATTTATTTTCTCTGTGTACCTATCGTGGACGTGAAGATGAGATGATGGCTATGCTAGATCAGATTCTTGAAAGTTCCTATCACCACGTAGATGGAAAATATAAGTCCCACATCATTGACATTGATCCCGATGCAGACCCAGATGAAATCGATAGCTCCATCTGGCAGAGATTGATTCCATGGATTCCGGTAGATGGAACTAGGGCAACCTTAGTATTTACTAACGTCATTTATGGCGATGAAAGTATGAAGCTGACTGATCAGAATCGCAATATTGATGTAACACCAATGGGAAGAACTCTTCAAAAGATCGTTGCGAAGGTACATCAGATGAACGGCAATGCGTTCATCGTCTATAACCAGGAAGTAACCGGAAGTGATTCCGGAAAAACCACAATCTGTGTGATTTAATAAGAAGCGCTTCGGCGCTTCTTTTTTACTTTTTTGCGTAAGCGATATATTATCTTTTTGGTAATCGAAAGACTCAAACAAAGGAGGAATTAAAAATGGGTAAAAAATCTAAACATAAAAAAGAGGACGTCTATGATGCATATGACGATGAACTTTATGAAGAAGATAGTGTTCCCGATCGTCATATAGATGGAGAACTCTCGGATGAAGAACTCTTAGAGTATCCACCAATGACTCTGGTTTATGATTCGTATGAAACTGCATCAAAAGCAGAACGAAAGAAAGAACGAAAACGTCGGAAAAAGATGTATCATATGACCGATGATGAAATTGATGATATTTATGAAGCTTTGGGTGGAAGAGCTCAGGCTGCAGAATTTGCAAAACAGATTCGTGAATATGTAAAAGAGGTCGATAATTGGTTGATAATAAAAGATGAAACCACGATTGTGATCAATCGTTGTATGGACATTGCGTTACAGGGAGCGGAAGATCTGGCAAAAGGAGTTCCATGGATCTTCCAGTATGATAGCCTGATTGCGTATATGGATCGTTTAGAGGAGTATGGATGTAAATGAAATTATATCTGTACTTTCAGTTATATCCAATCAATGACGATCTCTCATTTAATGACGATGAACTCAAAGGGTTGTACGCCTGGACAACCGATAAGGGTATCAAACATACATTCGAATGCACTCGGTATATGGGTGCATTCTTTAAGAAAGTAAAACGTGTGGACATTGATACACCAGAGTTCAAAAAGTTTGCATATAACAATCGAGATTTGCAGTTGATTACACTACCAGTACAGACAAGAACGAATAAAAATGCAACGATCATTGGGACTTACAAAGAAGACAACTTCATTACAGAATTGGTAGAAATCAGCTCAAACTTCATGGATGAAATATGTAGCTACGTAAAGGTATTAGTTATGTCGGGATATCTGACAAAACAAGGGGAAAAGGACCTTAGACTTTTAAGCGATTTCAACGAACTGGCGTACGGATCTGGAATGGATGTGTTACACATGTTTTATCACACATTTATCCGTTCCTTTGTAAGTCCAAAAGTCTGGAAACAATTGGATGACGAATACGATTACAATGAAAGCGAGGAATATTAAAAATGGCAGTAAAAAAATCAGACGTAATTAAAAGCTTACTGAACACCACAAAGGAAAAGATCACGCAGATCTTAACCACAAATGAATCTTACGGAGATGCACACTTCCCGGTGTTTCGTGATGTGTTGTTGGCATCTCCAGATGGTGAATGCTTTAAAACAAATCCAGATATTAAGTATATCATTGTGAAATTAGATCCGTGGATTGAGGAAGAAGCAGGTAAAGTTCCAGCAATGTATATTTCCGATATGAAGTTCTACGATGAAAACGACACCGAAATGAATGCGGAAACGATCGATTTCCATATCACAGATGACTATTATGACGAAGATGATACACCGCACGTGGATGATGCAGATGATATCCGCGTTACTGGAATCAATGCACATTTTCAGGTGACTCCGATTCGCAGTCATGACTTTAAAGATGAACTGCTGATGTTATCACCAGTCTTCTTAAGTGTCGGTGGTCCGATCTACTCTGCAATTTCAGAATCTATCATGCACGCAATTGAGTTATTAAATCTCAATCCAAATGATGATACTACGGTTGTTTTGGAATTAGTACTTCCGGATCTTCCATATGTGCATGGAAATGAGCCAAATCGTCTGGCAAAAGACATCGTAGCATTAGCAGAATCCTTGGCATACAAATTCTTAGATTTACAGGATCATGGTCTGGATATTCATACCTCTGTGATCTGGATTCGTAATGTCAATACTTGTACAAGCATCAATTCTTATGTGAGTAAGAAAGGAAAAAAGAAAAACAAGAAAAAATCCAAGTGATATATCATCTCTTTGGATATTAATAAAACCATTTAAGGAGGACTCATTATGGGTAAGAAAAACAAAAAGAAATCAATGGCAGAAAACATCCTCGACATCTTAAACATCGGGGAACAGCTCTTGCGTACCGGAGAAATTCGTATGAATCGCAAGGTTGTAATCAATATGGATGATCTTACGAAACCATCCATTGATAAGACCATTGGAGCTAGAATCGATTGTCTGGAAGACAAATCAGATGTTGCATTAGATAAAGAAGCGATTCTGGATGTCAGTGCAACTAATACAGATCTGATGCAGCATTATCATCTCTGGTCTAAAATCGGAAAAGGTGTGAACGCTAGTCTCGATAAAACCAAAATGGATCCATTTCCATGGAATTCCACAATCGTAGTCATGCTTCCACATAAGAAAGCGTGCAGTGCGTTTTCCATTTACGATTCCAGTCCACTTGGTAGACTGATGCGTAATTCCAACTTACCGTTAGTTATGAGAGCGATCGGCAACCGCTGGAGAGGTCTGATCGAAGAAAACGAGGGATCCGACTGCATTTTGTATGTTCCAGATCTGGTATACTTCGATGGAAGCAACGTGATGAATACAGACGTCCGTTTCAATTTATTAGTGTATGTAACACGTAAGAAACGTTACATCTATGAAGAATCTGATGTGGAAACAAAAGCAACTCCACAAAAAGAAATGATTCACAACTTACTGACCTCTGCAGTGAAACTGGGAATCAAAGATATCATGATCAATCCAGTAGATCATCCACTTCTGCAGGCAGATGGATATGCAACAGTTGATGCATGGCATGAAGAAGAGAGTGATCCAACCGTTCGTTGCAATATCGAACGTATTCAGTATTGCATTCCAAATGAGGATGACTATATTATCTTCTGGAGAAGTCGCAGATAGTTAGAATACCTGAGAATAGAACCCGTACGCAAGTATTGGGTTCTATTTTTTCAGGCACACTGACTTAAGCGAACTTGAAAGGAGATTTATTATCATGATTACCGAGGATGTAGAAGAAAGAGAATCACAGGGTAAACAAACGGTACATAAGCTAATGAAAGCAAGATCGAGAAGTTCTTGGAACTTCGAAGCATCTTATAACTCCGATTATGGAATTGACGATGGTCACGACGTCCCGTATATTCATAATCGTTATGAGTTGCGTGAACTCTTGTCACCGTTATACATCATTGAGGATTATCTGGTAGATTACGACACATTTGATAACTTCTTCAACAAGATCTACAATATCGTGAAAGGTTGTTATACCATTCAGGTATGTAGAGAATACCCGGTAAAATTCAAATTTTATAGAACGGATAAAGAAACACACACCGCTCAATTACGGTGTTTTCTCTTAGATTTAATGGCATGGCGACCATTTGTAGAATTATATGGAATCCATGTCTTAGATGAGACATTTATTATGGATCCGGAGAAAGATATTCCAAAACTGGAGGACTTCCAGAATAATAAGATTATCTTACCACTTCGTGATCATCATGTAAAATCAACCACTGTCAACTATGCAACTTCAGAAGTTGGTCACTTATTCCGTAGTATCAGTTTGAACTTCTCAGACATTATGGGATTAAGCTTTGGAACCGCAGACTTCCTGGAGATGTACAATGACAATGAAACCATTCGTGGTTTGATGGATACCACTTTTGATGACCTGTCACAACCACATGAAATTGAACAACGACTGGATCAATCTCGTGAAAAGTTAATTCAGACATTGGAAGGACAAAAAGAGAATACCATCGGTATCATCTTACGTTCCGGTACTGGTATCAAACACAAACAGCTTTCCGAGTTTATGATCGCCGAGGGATTAAAACCATCTCTGGAGGGAAATACGATTCCGATCCCAATTCAGACATCTACCATCAAGGGTGGTCTTGATCGTCCAGCATATTTGTACATTGACGGTACAGGTGCTCGTAAATCTATGGTTACCAACAAGCGAGTTATGGGTAACGCCGGATACTTCGGTAAATCTTTAACGCTGCTTGCACGTACTTTATCTATGAGTAAAACGGTTGCAGACTGTGGATCCAAACATCTGATTCCTTATGAAATCAAAACTAAGAAGCACTTACAGAAACTAAATGGAAAATACTACAAGTTTAGTTTGGATGATCCGGACTATCAGGTATTGGACGCTAATAAGGATACCAACTTGATTGGACAAACTCTTTGGTTTCGATCTGTTATTACTTGCCGCTTAAAGAATGAAGTGTGCCCAAGATGTATTGGTTTAACTGCCAACATCAATGAGGATATCGCCGACGGTATTGCAGCATTCCAGACAGAGGAAACTACTAAGGTTATTAACCAGAACGTGTTGTCTACGAAACACCTGTTAACAACTAATTCCGAAGAGATCATCTTTAGTGAGGGATTTTCTGACTTCTTTACTTTGATCAACTCAGAGATTTATCCAATCGTAAATAACAACCCCGTCTATGGTGACGACATTAACAATTACGGAATCTATATCAGCAAGAAAGACTTAACAAAGATTTCAGAGCTTGACGACGATTCCTTATATAATACAGAGATTGATACTGGTCGACTTTATATCCGTGATTTAACTGGAAAAGAGCCAGATAAGCTCATCTGTACCTTAAACAAAGACGGAGAGCCTGAGAATACAGAAATCTTCGTAACGAAAGAAGCATCTGACATCTTAAAGAAAAACAAGAACGTGATTCCATTCTCAGAAGTCGACGACAACGTAAAGATCTTTGAGGTTGCTATTCAGAACAACGAGCTGACAAAACCGTTGTATGACATGATGAACCTCATCAATAAGAAAGCACAGATTGATAACGAAACGATGGCAAGTATGGCACAGAAATTGCTTGACCTGTTAATCAGTGCTGGTATCGGAGCAACTGCTACTTCATCCGAGATGATCATCAACCGTATGATCCGTAGTATGACAGATGTATACAAGCGTCCAGACTTAGATGAAGTCGTGGAAGATGCGAACGGAAATCTGGTACCAGTGGATCCACCACAGATCATTACGGCCCGTCAGGCGTTAGAGAAGAACATATCCCCATACATTGGACTTTCCTACCAGAACATCAAACGACAAATGATCTCTGATGATTTGTATACGAAACGTAACGAACCATCTTATGTCGATCCGTTGTTTGATGAGAAAGTCCCAATGGATAAACTCAAAGAATACGATCGTTTAATTGATCAGAACTATAGAAGAGCGTGTCAGGAAGACAGACGAAGACTCTACGAAGAGACATTTTACAACAAAGCCTATGTGAAGTCATTCTTGGAAGAGTTTGACAAACACGAAAAACACTAATTATTTTGAGGTGAATCCGTATTGGGGTTCACCTCATCTATTACGAAAGGAGAATATTATGGATATTTATACACGTATTTTAGAAGCACGAGCATCTTTAAAAACAATTGATCGCCCAACAAAACCGGTTGGGACTTTATTAAAAGAATTGATCGACGAGAAAGGAATGGACATTTATTCCTTAAGCTGTAAATCTGGGGTTAGTAATGCACAAATTTCTTGTATCTTACTATATAAAGTAGAACAACCAAAACTTGAAACGATGGTTGCACTTTGTATCGGCCTTGGATTAACTTATGAAGAATCCATGATCTTTTTCAGAAATGCTGGGTATTATGATTTTGAAAATGAACATCTATTCCACAACGATATCGTCTTATATACGATGATCTTAAGAACACCAGGAATCGATTTGGTACATGCAAATATTTTGTTAATCCTCGGAATGTATGAACTTATTGATCATGAGAATAGTATTAGCTGGATGCCTTCATTATTGCCTTCATCTTCAACTGCAGTGTATGATATTAGTAGAAAGTATCCACAAGTATCCCCATCTAGTATTAAAGCATTACTTGAACGGAATGTATATTCCAATTCCGATGAAATTCGTGATACAATAGAAAAGCTTGAAGCTATCGTAACTGAATGGGAGAAATCAAATAAGTAGCGGGGAGACTGATTATGAACGAAATTTCGAATGACATTTGTAACAACTTTGTGGAAGCAGATATCTTGAAATATATGAATTGCAAACATCCGACATTTGGACAGGCACTTTGGAAGATTCTCGATTGGAAAGAAATGAGTGTAAAAGACTTGTCCGAAAAGTGTTATTTAAGTACTGGACAGATCTATCGTTATTTACGCGATGAAATTCGATTTATACAAATCGAAACAGTGATATCATTTTGTGTGGGACTAGATGCGACACCAAGCATATCTAAAGTATTAATTGACCTTGCTGACTGTGGGAACACATTTGATAAGTCTCATCTTAGTTATATCTATAAATTCATTATTAAACATGTCAGAGAATGGACATTGGATGATGTGAATGAATACATTGATACACTCAATGAAGCATCTGGAATAGATGGTGGATGGTTGGATTATTATCCAAATGAGAAGAGTTATCAAAGACATTTAAAAACCGTACAGGAGGGATAAGAAATGAAAAGTTTAAAGACAGTTGTAGGTGAATGGTTAGGATCTTTAACCGAAGAAGAATTTCGTGAAATGTTTGGCCCTGACGTTGACACTGGTTCAAATGGTATGGAGTTAATTGCCCACCGTAAATTGAAAACTGACAGTCTTTATGGAATCTATGCTAAAGGTATTCCAGACAAGCCAGCACCGACAATCACCTTTGGTCCACGTGGAAATGATTCACATTGGTCTGTTAATGGACGCCCAAAAATGGATGCAGTAGCTGGTGCTGCATTTGCAAATCAGTTATTATTTGCGATGTGTCGAGACAAAGACCTGGTTAAATCCATTCGTGAAGTAACGAAAGAACATCCGATCTTTGATGTAACACAAGGTCAACTTAGTACCGTAAATGAAAGAAATGTGGCAACTGTTGCATTCCATATTTGCCACTTTATTGATCCATCTATCTTATGTATCGTACCAATACAGATTATGGTATTATTCATGACTTATTATTTTGGATATACGGATAACCTGAAAGCATATGTGCATTACGATTTCCGTAAATATATAAATCTCGATGATATCGTGCCTCGTCCATTCGTGGCAACCGAAGATAAGGTTGAAGCTCCGAACTTCTTAAATGACCGAACTATGCAGTTTCGTTGTGATAAGGCTGGCTCATCAATTCCGGACTATAAAAACATATACAGTCACGAGTATCTTGGTAATAAAATCAGTAAATTACAAAATGATTGCTGGTATGATTTTGTATATGTACATCCATTAACTTTACTGATAAATATCGTAACTGGATGTTGTAATTATTACTATTTCAATTATGGCTGGGACTATACAAGACCATCCATGGAACTGTTATTATCCTATTCTATGGAAGAACCAGACATGGATAATACCCTTAATTATATCGTAGATTCAAAAGTGTGGGAAGCACGAAAGAAACTGGGATTATCTGGAAAAGAGCCAAAACCATCACGTAAGCATGAACCAATTCCAGAAGAATTTGCATTTATGAAACCAGAACTTATTATCAGTTGCGCAGACAACATGTTGCATATACCAAGAGGATTTGTTGATCGGTGTTTCGATCTGTTTCGATCATTCAATGAATTAGTGAGGAGGCACCAACCATTTACGGATTACCTCTTATTTGATCATATGATCGTTAGAGATCCACGAGAAGTTCATCAGTTCTTTATAGCCGAGCTGTATTCAACAACCATGAGACCGCAAAGAAGTTCTTATGATATTTCTATATACACCCTAATACCAAATTCCATATATGGACGACTTCATTCCGGGTATGATTACGGGTTTTTAACTACACTACTTCGAGATCATGCGAGACTGAATCCATTGAACGATATAATGACAACATATGCTGAACAACGGAAAGCGAGAGGATTAAAACATGCAATCACATGGCCAGATTAATGAACATGAAAAAGCTCTTAGATTCTTATGGATCACTGCATTTATTATGCTTGTAATTATCACTGTCTCTGCAATGTGGTTTGCCCATATCATGGAGACACAAGAGAATCAAGAAACCAAAGAAGTAACAACACCGGTAAGTTTAGGGCGCGAGTTGGTGGCGCCCTTAACACCACCGACAACAACCCCTACACCAACCCCAAGAACCGACTATCTTTCTTTTTTTATGAACCAGTCGCCTGTTAGTCGTGCGGAGCGAGACAACAACTTTGAGATGGATGTCTATTTTCCAGATACACGTACCTCTGACGAAGTCGCTTGTGCGCAGGCATTATTACAGTATGCTGGTTTCTATATCGACACGGAAGAGTTCATTTCCGAGTATGTCGTAACTGGTGAATTAGAAACAAAAAATGATGGACAATTATATGGGGATCATCCAATCGACGCATTCACCGGGGATCCAAGATCGGATACCGGAACCAACGGAGGTTATGTCGATGTGATGATGAACGCCGTGAGTCGATTCTTACGTGAGTACGATGCTTCCTATACGGTATTGAACTTAAAGAATCAATCCATTGAGCAGTTGGACGATTTAATCTTAGGTCGTAACGTTCCAGTATGCATTTGGACAACGCTCGGGAAATACGAAGATGCGCAGGGGGATTCTTGGCACACGACAGAGGCTGGGGAACTTTTTACGTGGGATACCCGAACAAAATGCATGATCTTAACTGGATATGACGGAGATTATGAAATCGTTGGTGACCCAACTGAAGGAGCCACTGAAGAATATGCGACTCACGTGATATCCTCAAATTATGACAGCTTAAATCGAATGGCATATGCAATTGTCCCAAAAGAAGGTGGGAATAATACACCCATTCAGCGAGCAATCAATAATAAGGCTACCTTTTCATATTCTGGTGATGTCATCGACTATCATCAGATGTATGGGTATTAAAGAAGGACTGAGAATGATCTCAGTCCTTCTTCTTATTTCTTCGTTAATTTGATTTTGACGACGTTTGCCATCACAGAGATTTCTCCATCACAAGAAGAGTCTTCAAGTTCTTTAAGAATCTTAGATGCAGAGTTTTTGATGTCCTCCGCACCTTTAATGGTGATGGTATGTACATGGATGGTCAGCTTGCCATCGGATTTTTCTTTGTATTCTAATCTGGAGATATCGTCCACGGAATCTTTCAGAAGATGAAATATCATTAAGAATTCATCATAATGTGTACACATCAGATCTTCTAATTCTTCGATTTTCCCATTACTGATTGATTCCGCAAAGGACGGTAAAGTCGATTTCATTTTTTTCATGTTGGTACCCCTTGCTTGGTTTTTGAGGTTTCTCACCTAACGTACGCGAAACGCAGGATCTTTTAATGTCCTTTTTCCATCTGTTTTTGTTCTTCAAGCATTCGTTTGGAACGAGCTTCTACAAGCTCCATCAGGCGCTTGTAGCTCATTTCATACATAATTTCATGCAGCGTCAGCTGTCCTTTGAAGAAAGTCAACCAGATGTCTACATTGGACGCCATTTCGACACATCGACGGTTGTATTCTGCAGCGTTTCGCGGGCAAGAAAAAGCAGGTTAGAAACGTCAAGCGGAACCAGTCTGGTCTTTGCACCACAGTTCGGGCATACCACGTTTTCGACACCGATAAACGGTTCGGATTTATAACGAATATCATCAGCTAAAGAAGTAACGAGTTTCACTTCTTCAGGCTGTAAGCTGTTTAATACATCTAAGACGTCTTTCAAGTCTTCGTATTTATCATAGCTTCCAGATCCGTCTGGTACCAGAATTTCTCTGACATACAGACAAGTGGAAAGGTAATTTAAGGATTCACGGTTCGGGTTCTCACCAAAGAGTCTTCTAAACTCAGTTGGATCATTAACCGGAATCAGTTTGTACAGATAATCGTACAGGGTTACAACACCAATACCAACTACGTATCCGCTAAATGGAAGCTGGATATAAGTAAGGTTATTTACTGGTGCTTCTTTTGCAAGTCTCTCGTAATCATATGGAGATGCAGAGATCAGTTCTTTGTAACGTGTTAACCAAGCATCCGGACAATGGTTGAACTGAATGATGGATCTTGTGTTGAACTGATGCTCAAATTCACTGCCGCAGCTCTTGTTTCCACATGTTAAGGTAATACCCTGCATTTCTGGGAATGTGGATACATACAGTGCATAAAGTCCCATATTGAAATCATTGAATGCAAAATGCTTCATGAAATCATCAATGTCTTTAAATGGCTGACAAGAGAGATTCTTCAACTTGTTGTAAAACACGCTGATCTGTTTTCTAACATTGTTAAATCCGATCATATCCGGATCCAGACAAATGTCACGCATCTCACCGTAACTCATACCAGAAACCTGTCCATGGAATCCGGAAAGTGGGAATGCTACTGATGTATGAGAATCAGAAAGCTGATGCTCTACTGCAGTTGCCTGGAAGGTTTTCTTTGGTGCATCTGGGCTATTGACGTTGATCTTGATGGATGCAATGTCAAATTTCTTTGTGGATGTAAGAAGAATCTGATCGGATTCATAGATGGTTTTCTTTTCATCTGAGGAAAACTCGATCGGTTTCTTTCCATATCCAGTTTTGTCAATTAAGATCTGAACAAGTTTTTTCTCTTCTTCGATCTTATCAGCCGGCTCTTCGAAAGTATCATCTTCCAGCTGCTTTGTAATGGTTCCGTCCGCTTTCGCTTTCATAACCTCTTCTGGTTTCTTACCAAGAGAGTACAGTGCTTCTGTCTGCGGATCATATTCTCCATATTCTGCAGTACGAATGATGAAGTACTGTGGTGGATCATTAACCTCGTTTCCAAGATTGTCGGTATCTTTCATATCCCAGTACGGCTTACCATCTGCGTCGTATTTTAAGCTCTCTAACTCATAATCGACACGTGCGTATTCTGCTGGGTTTTGTGGTCTACGAATCAGAACAACCGCTTTACGGTTGATTAATTTCTGATCCTCTTCGTTCATACGTTCCTTGATTCCCTCTTCACGTTCGATGGAATCAATTGGGTTACGGAGTTTCTTCTCTTCTTCCTCCGCTTTGTAGGTGTCTTTATTGATCACCATTCCATGACCTTCGGCCTGCTGTTTCTCTAACATCTGATCCAGAGGACTCTTTTCCTGCTGTACAGGTGCTGAAGTTGGTGTTTCTTTTGCAGCGGTTTCTTCTTTATCTGCTTTGGCGTTAACCATATAGGATGAGAGATCCATACCGGTATTTAAGCCACCGTTTTCGTTCATGTTTTCTGCCATGTGTGATTCTCCTTTTAAGCTAAATTTCTTGTTCCTTATCGTTGATGACGAAGTTGAACTGCATCTCGCCGTTTTCCAAGACAGTTACTCCTAAGACCAACTGGGCATCTGAGGTATTATGAATCGTTGGGAGAATGAATACCAGTAGAGGTCTTCCATTCCACTGATCCACTTGAACATCAATGTCACCAGATTCTACCAGTGGTAGAAACTCGGAGCACTGCATTGCCATTTCTACTTTGATTGCGTTCGTATCAATGCCGTCTTCAAACTCATAAAGATATTGCTGAATATACATCCCAAGTCCTGGTTGGGATGGATAGAATCCAGGTTTGCCAAATAATAACAAAAGTAAATCTCTTACGATAGATTCATCAGACGTATAGAGCTTTACCTCGTCAAAATCATTTAGGGCAAACGATGGGTTCTGTTGTTCCAAAGTGTCACTCATAGTTTGACCCCCTTTATGGGTTTTAAGGAAATGTGGTACTGCCGAAATCTAAAATAATATCCGTAGAGTGATTTTGTGTATTGATATATCATTTACGTGAATCAGAGAAATCATATAGATAATCCGTCCAATAACTCTGATCTGAAAAATGAATAGCTTTGAAACAGAAGCAAAGGGTCAAATGATTTCCCATAACCTTTTGGTTATAAAATGTATGATCCGACTGGCGGAAGTCGTTAAGAAAGAAATACTATGACAAATATGTCCAACCTTACAGCAACTATCGACACTACGACAATGGATACAACCGTAGATGGCGTTGTGAAGATGGTCAATTCCATGATTGCATTTGGCGCATTAAATAACGCTGACGACGCTGTTGATTTATTTAACACCATTGATAATAAAGTACCAGCTCGAATCAAAATTGCAATTGTTGCATGGATGATGTCCGCACACTTTGTGCATATAGACGATTCCATATTTGACGACGACGGCATCTTTGTTGTTGACACAGCAACCGTTAGACGAAACACTAAAGCCGCAAAGAAGGCTTTACATAACAGGACAATTCACCTGCATCTGGTTAATCCAGATCTGGTGACAAGATCCAAACACAATTTCTTCGGTCACCCGGTTACAACTATGATTGTAACTCGTGGCGGCCGCTAGAATCTTATTAACTGAAGCGGACTTTACATCCGCTTCTTTTTTGTCTTCCGGACTGAAAACAGTGGTATAAGCGGAAACATTTAGGAGGTGTAACATTTATGCCTAGAACCAAAAAAATGAAGTGTCCGTTTTGTGACCACATTGCTCAAGATGGACAGCACTTAATCACACATATTGATCGCAAACATGCCGATCTGGTTCCAACAGATATGGTCACTGATCAATATGTGTATTTTTTACGTACCGGTAAGAACGCTGGTCGTTGTGTGATTTGTGGTAACCCAACTGGTTGGAACGAAGCCACTGGAAAATATAAGCGATTCTGTGAGAATCCTGCTTGTAAGGAAAAATACCGTGAGACTTTTAAGAAACGTATGATCAACCGATATGGAAAGACCACCCTCTTAAACGACCCCGAGCAACAAAAAATAATGCTTGCAAATCGATCTATCAGTGGTGAATATGTCTGGTCGGATCATGTACACAAGTTCCCTTATACTGGTACATATGAACTTGATTTCCTGAAGTTTATGGATGAGTGCATGGAAATGGACCCAAATGATTTAATGGCTCCATCTCCTCATACATACTACTATATTTACAACGGAGAAAAGCATTTCTATATCCCGGATTTTTTTATCCCTTCGTTGGGATTGGAATTGGAAATCAAGACACATGAAAATATGCATCATAAGATCCAAGCGGTTGATGTAGTCAAAGAGAAACTCAAAGACCAAGTAATGGCTGGTAACAAGAATACCTTTGATTACTTAAAGATCGTTGATAAGAACTATATGTCCTTACTGGACTACTTACAAAAAGCAAAAGACCGCGCACTTGAACCGGAAGAGGACCGAAAAAAGATTGTTATGAGTTATTAGAATACCCGTAACGTTTCTCTAAGAGGTGAGATATCCAAAAAAATACGGGGAAGACAAGCTTCCCCATACTTTGAGACTAAACTCATACAGCCATTGCTGCTGAGCCAGTCTTTGCATGATGATTTCGGAGATACGCATTGTACGCATCTACACCATGCTCGCGGGCTTCTGCAAGCTGAATAACTTTGCGAGCCCAATCTCTGTCATCATAGTGTGGCATAACAGCACTACGTGTGACAATAGACATTGCTGGACGATTCATATATCTCACCTCCAATCTATGTATAATTCATATAGATGATATATAACTATAAAAGGAGTATTTTGCATATGAATACAACTACTAATATACTTGCAACGCGGTATTCTACAGATCATATCAACGTGGAACGTGGAATGGATATGTTAAACCATTACCCGAATTTCCCGGAGAGTGAACGTAGAACACCCGTTGCAATTTCTTTTTACCATGAAGTCTTACAGAAATGGATTGACAAAGGAAACCGTCCGATTGTCTACAATAAATACTGTGATGACTTCGAAATGGAACTTGGAATTGACAAGTTCGTACAACACACAGATGTGTTAGCTGATGTGACGTTATGGAAAGAATACGTCATGTTAAAAGATGAGATCCAGAAAAGCTGTTTGGATCATCCAAGACACCCAGATGTTCGTCAGACTGGGGAACGTTTGATGCAGGCTATGGAATGTGTCACGATTGATCCACATGATTGTGAAACCGTTTGGGGCTTGATTTGTGATATGCATGCATATCCAAGTCCACGTGGAACAGCAACCGGTGAGTATCTGGAGTTCTTAAAAGACTTCAGAAAAGATATTACCAACACCATTTTTGAGAAGTTGCTTCCATACAAGTTTCATACCGCTGGATGGAGTGATGTTGCCATTGATGGTGTTGTTGGCAGTTACTTAGAGATGCTGATTCAGATGTTCTTTACAGAAGTTCAGACCATGCGTGGATGTAATATGCGTAACATTGGCCACTTCATGAAGACTGTAGAAAGCATCATCTACTTATTCATGAAAGCGATCCATAAACGAAACGATGATATCATGGATCGGGATATGCGACCGTTCACTACGTATATCGAAGATATGTGTAATATTCATGTCACCAGTCAGATCCGGACTGATATTTACCGTATGGTAGAAAGTAAGCCAGATTACTTTGCAATCTTAGATCAGTTACACCCAAATTCTGCGTTCTTGAAAGCAATGCCGATGACAGATGAGTTTAATCGTTATCGAGATCATATCTCTAATAAGAGCATCGACGTTGAGTGGAATGGATGGATCATTACAGGCAATGGATACTTCTCTGACCAGAAATTGATGACCAGAGACGGTGCTAGAACTCAGATCAATTCCGATTTTATGTATGCGATTGAGAAAATTGACAGTGATCTGATTCGTCAATATATGAATACAAGTGGAGTTAACTTCCAGATCGAACCAGAAGCATTGATGTTCTTAAAATCGGAAAAAGAAGTGGATCTTTGTAAGATGATTAAACCAGCGGTTGATGGTTACAGTGGTGAAGAAATTCGCTATGCTGTATACGTACCTGGTCTTGGAATCTTTGTCTTATTCCAAGTAAATGAGAGTAAAGATGTCTTTGGAATTGGAATTGCAGAAACGAAAAACCAGGATCGACAGATTATCCAGTTTGGATATGACAAGTCGGATAACTACTATCATTTTATCTTTGGAGGTGAAGACTGATGGCTACCATGACTCCAGCAAAACGAAAAGAAATGCAGGATGCAATCTTTAAGTTTTTTAAGATGATTGACCCTTCCGGTATGAATGAAAAGTTCTACCGGGATCGGTTCGAAGGAATGAGTGACGCAGAGTTTGGAAGATGGTTTAAAGGATTCTTTGCTGATCCGAAAGCCTACTTACAGCTGCACACCGTAGACTACGATGCTCCAATTAATATGGATGCATTAAATAAAACCAGCAAGGCATTTAACATCCCATTATTTGAGTACATCTATTTACCGAATATTACGATGGACAAAGAAAACATCGTAAGAACTCCCTTACCGGTACCAAGCATCTTCTTAAATATTAAGCGTACCCAGCAGACTGTTATGCATAAAAACGGCCTTAGCACCAATATTCATACCAGATCTCCAATCACCAACCAGTTAGTCGGAGATGACAAGAATGGTCGAAGCTCTGACCTTGAAAATACTATGCTGATCAGTATGGGATTAACGAACTGCTTAAGAGAGTTAAATGGTCCGAGATCTGATGATATGGTCATGAAGAACCAGATGCAGCGAGACATTAGTACTAAAGGTTACTACCGAATCGATGAAAGCGAGAGCAACGTAGAAAATAAGACAACGTTGAATACCGTTAACGTCTACTTATTGTCGATGGGCTTAAGCAGTGATTTGGTAACCACTGGTCTGATGACCAAGAATACACTGAAAGGTGAGATTTAGAAAGGAGACACAATTGAAGGTATTAGACTTTTTCAGAAAGAAAGGCACCGAAGAAGATTCAAACCAAGAGACTAATACAGAATCTTCTCTTTCTCATATTATCTACGAGCAAGAAAAGATTGACGAAATGCTACAGAATCCAGGATTCGAAGTTTACAAACCATTTCTTCGGGTTCACCGTGATGAACTTGCAAAACTGTGGGCGGAACAATTTGAGTTAACACATCAAATTCCAATCTATGATTGGCGATATGAGATAGTAAGAACTGCATATTACCGAGGCATCATATCAATTTTGATTCACAACATCAATCTGTATATCCGGGCACAAAAGAAAGAACCTATCAATTTTGGGAGTTTGGAACTGTTTCTCTTAGAGGTTCTTGCAGCTGAACTTAAAATTACTAACGTTCCAGTTGTTATTGATGAATCTGAGATCGAAAACATGATGGAATGCAACGATATGCGAATCTTATATAGAAACTTTATGGAAGCACGCAATCATTGGATTAAAACAGATTATGAAGTTATTATCGATCTGATTTACAAATGCTATAGAGATCGTGCTCCATATGGAAGATTTTATCGAAAAACAAATATTGATGAAATTAGGAATCTCGTAAATGATCCAGAATTTCCAGATGGATATACAGAGTTTGCATTATATAATGATCATCTATTATATACCACTTGGAAAGATTTCCGTAATCAAGTAGACCCAGATATAGCACTTTCAAAATATGTCGAATTAGTGTATGACATTGTTGTTTGGACACATGTATGTCGAATGGACAACAAACACAAGGAATCCCGCAGCACAAATGGATTAATACGTTATGCATACAATCATGCATTGATAGATGCATGTTTAAAAGAGCATGTCTGCTGGTTTCCATCAGAAGAACAAACCAAAAATATTATAGAGCGTATGCCGGAGGAAATTGGCGAAATGAATGTTATATCAGAAGTTGAAAAACCATTTGGCGAGGAATTGCCGGAATCTGCAAGAAAAACACCTGCAAAATCAAAGAAGAAAGAACTACCGCCAAACGAACAGGCTCGATTCAATGATTTGTTGATTGATATTTTCATTGATGAAGATCATCCATTTATCAAGTTGTATTATAATGAACTCTTAACGATATACTGTCTCGGGCGTGTAGCTATCGATGGTGTTATTATTGAAGAGTGTACGCGCGGTGCAGTTAGTTGTATGATGAAAGCATTCGTAACGGAGACATTACGCGATTACCATGATGGTTATTTAACACCATCAAACATCCGGCATGTTGCATTTAAATCAGGTACAACGTTACAACAAGCTATATTTTCTGATATGGATGCTTGGGATATTATCTTAAATATTTCATTGATCTTATTGGTTGAAAGTAAGACTATAACAACAGATAAAAACCTTGATGATCCAGATGTTCAAACAAAACATATACTTGCAGGTGTTAGAGCTTATATGTGTGGCAAATATACGGATCATGGAATTACTACGGTTGAAGAATATAACGCTTACAAAGAAACAGGAAAATATCCATCAAAAGATAAAAACGAATTACCAGATGACTGGAATCCTGTGGAAAAAAGCTGGGATGAATTCCGAAATACGGGACTGGTACAAATCACCAATCAATTCTTACATATCTTTGGTTGGGCACTTACCTATGCCAAAGATGGAGATGAGTTGAGAGTCTTTCCAGCACGTGTTCGTTATCGAGGATTTGACGAAGGATCTCAGACAAGAGCATACGAGAAACTTCAGAAATATATGATTGACAATGCAGAAACCTTATATAAAGAGTCTGATTACGAAGACGAGGAAAACTAAATGAACAAACGAATCGAAAAGAAACATATGAAAATGAAACTTTTAAATCAGTCTATAGTAGCGCCAACGATGACAGAGTATTACAGATTGAAAGAGATTTGTCCGGTTGAGGTTTGTTCACCTATGGGGATTGATGCCGCCGTACGATATTTCTTGCGTTACAACTTTAGATTTACGAAGCGAAAACGTGCAATTGCAAAATATATGATTGCACACAATACCGATCCAGGAATTCAGCATCCGTATCTCAACTATGGAGAAACCTGCATGGCATATAGCTTGTACCATATGTCGATGTGCGAACGATATGATGCTTTAGTGCCACCACTGTTTCTACCGGCATAGGAGTAATATATGAATAAACGAATTCGTCGAAAGAAAATCAAAGAAAAGCGTAGGCAATATATCAAAAGTGTTGGACTATATCCTATGAGTACTGAAGCTTTGAGCGTTTACGCGATGACTGGGTTTAAAGACTGGTTGCCATTTTACGAAGTTAAACATAGAAGATTCCGTGCATGTGTAAATGGAACCATGAAGATACAGCGGAAAATAAACCGTTTGTTTAAGTTAACAAAAACAAAAATTGCGGATATGTATTAATAAAAATAAAGGACTACGACGTTCCTGTCGTAGTCCTTTATTTTTATTTGGTTTCTTCTTCTGTTGCAGAATCAGCATCGGTAAGCAGCATTAGATAATCGACATTAGCTTCGATATCTGTAATACGGTCTTCAATTGTTTTTGGTTTCTCTTCCGTACCATCACTATGCATAGATTCACACATCTTTTTCGCATTCTCTTCATATGAGAGATTTGGATATGGGATGTATGGTTCTGGCTGTGAAATGCTTGGATATTTCGCATTTTCTCCAAAATAGATATCGAACCCATTATCGTTGATAGCATACCAAAGTTCTGTACCATCTTTTTTATGGTAACCGCTATTAATTTTTTCCATGTTGTACCTCCTTATTTGGAAATCGTTACACGTCCGTTAAATGTACCTGTTACTGTTTGATACCCCGAAGTTGTGATTTCAGTACCGTTGATTTTTAAACCTTTGATGAAATATCCAGATATGTGGGTATTATTGACGAACTTGATACCAGGACACACAATCGCTCCTCCAGATGTTTTGATAATAAAACTGGATTGTTCTCCAGCAGTTTTTAATTTAAGCCTAAACTCATACAACCCTGTAGTTGTAACTCTATAGCTAGTATTGTTGACTGATTTCGTTGTACTGTTATATGTATATGATAATATGCCGCTATCACATATGATGGTATCACCCTTATTGAACATCCAAGTTACTTTAGTATATACACCATCAGTGCCAGCTGATGTTTTAGTAAAATCAATAGGATAAACATACGACCAGTAAGCAGCATCGTCATCACTATTATATTTATATGTGATAATAAGAATGTCACGATATTTACATGGATACACCGCCCATGTTGCCGTCGTTGAGTTGGTTTCAAATTTACCATCATCACGTGATGTCATTTCGCTAATATCCCGACTGGTTATTTTTGTAATGTCATATGAATCTTTTTCATCATGATATACATATACATTTCCGAAATACCCAGCATAATATATACTTGTACTTATATACTCTATCTCGTCTCCAGCTGTAATATACAGAGTCGTTCCTCGTGGATATGAATATGGTAAGCATTTTATTGTGTTTGAAGCTTTCACACTATCAAGTTTATCTGACGAGACTTGTGTAAGTGCTACGGTATGCGTTGATTTTCCAATTTGCATTTTCCATTTATCACGGTACAACGCAAAAGTTCGATTCCAAAGAGATCCATAGGTATATCCATCAAGATACATATACAAATTTCCAAAATATACGTTATAATATTCACCATCGTCAACAATGTTCACAATTCCAATGTTTTCATTATTTGCCGCCCAGACACGATCGAACCCTTTATTGCTTGTTGATGTACTACTCCAATTCGTACCTGCATGTGAGAAATTGAGTGTACTATTCGATTGTGAATATCCAATGACACTGCATCCAGATGATGAATTATCTCTTACAAGAAGTACCTGATATTCCTGATTTTCTGAATATGTAGAAGATTTGCACATATATACGAAATATACAGAACCATCTAACATAATATGGGAATATGAAAACAGATCCGAACCGCCGTTATTTTGATAACTTGTTGACCAATTAAGAGTGGTACCGAAAGAAGTATTTAATAACTGCGTACGTGTACCGGTTTCTATATTATATTTATATAGACACGTGTTAGCTGAAGAGTCAGTTAAATAATAGATATATTTATCTACCATAACCGCGCAGTAACAATTCGCACTAATCAATACAGTCGTAGTATACCCACTGTCATCAAATGTATTATTTGTGTTGACTGTCATTTTATGACGTGTTAACTTGGCATTATAATTATCATACATATATGTACCATCATTACCAATGACGTTGTATATTGGTGAATATATAGTTTTAATGGATTTACCTACTTTAACCGTACTCATGTTAATTTTTGTGGAGTTATCAATAATTGCGGTATTCGGAGATCCATATACAGATTCGCCATTTCCAGATCCGCCACCAATTCCAGTACCAGTTCCTATTGTATTCATATTAAGAGGCATATCATAAACCTCCTCTCACAACTAGCGATGCTGTTAAATTAACACTAGGTTTTTCACCCCAAGCATATATCGTTATTTTTCCAGCTTCCTGTTTATATCCAGAAATTTTATAACTACCCAAAGCATCTACTAATGCTTGTGTGTTTGTATTGATAATCAAATCTAATACGTTGCTTGTAGTAATTTTCGCATTCGAAATGACATATGAATATGGGGCAGTAGTTCCGCTCCAGCTACTTGCATTTAAGGTAATATTCGTTAAATTGCTATTCAATTTAGTAATGTTAGATGCATTGGTCGCAATCTTGTCCGCTAACGTCTTGATTGCACGTGCATCTGCGATCTTGCCTTCAGTCGAAACAGTCAGTTCATTTGAAACGATACCTTTGACGTCATTCCAAACAACTGCTGATTTGAATGCTAAAGATCCAAACGCATTTGCTAAAGTTTGTGCCGAAATTACAGTACTCGGCAAGTTTCCATTTGAACTTCTGGAGATGCTTACATCGTCTCCTGTGTTCTTAAGGTTCAGTATACTCTGGTTACCAGACGAATCGTACTTAATTAATTGAGCATGATAAGTCGTTGTTGTCGCCATAGATACTTACCTCCTTTCTAAGTTTGTTACTCAAAAATCCATCGCAGGTGTGTGTTGTGGCGATCTCATTTTAAGCAAAATTTGTAAAACTCAAACTCATTATGACAATGTTTAGGATTGCAAATTTCATCTAAATTATAATTTATACAAAACAGGCCTACTTTGGTGAAAGTGACCAAAATGGTCATTTTACAGAACCATTATTCAGTCAGATGATTTGAATAGCAATTTAGGCTCTAAAGCCGATAAATATAAGAAAGTGAATATCACATTAGCAAGTGGGTCCTGGTCTGGTTCTAGCGTACCATATACATATACGGTATCAGTAACTGGTGCGACTGCAACTAATGATATCAATATTGTCTTAAATTCCACAGATACTACTACCGCAAACGCGTGGATGGATGCATCTGTTGTAGCTGGTACTCAAACAAGTGGTAGTATTACTTTATATGCATATGGAAAAAAACCCTCTACAAATATACCAATTACGGTATTAATTGGAAGCGAGGTGAGATCATGATCGGTATTAAAGGGGTTGCTAAAAAACCAATTACGGATGCTACTGCAAATCCAGAAAACGTGCTTGCTTCAAAGATATTCTATAATAACAATGGATATCAAGTTGGAACTTTAAGCAAAAACTCTGTCGAATCTATACTGAAAGTAACTGTGCCGGCCGGTTCGTATAATGAATGTATATACCTCGCAGATAACGAATGGTTCAGTAAACTTACAGTCCCAAGTAATACGTTATATCTATCACATACAATGGACTCATATGGAACTGATACGGTAGAAAATATATCACGAAACTTCAGTGCATCTGGTAGCATGTGTTTATATGATAACTTATATGTAAATTTAAGTGGTGATTATAATTACATGGCAAAACTATTATATTTAGATTTAAGTGCATATAATATATCAGAAATACGTGGTATCAAATGGATGAATCTTAATACGAATACACCACGTGAATTCAGGCTTACATTTGGATTACCAACATCTGTTATGGATTTTAAGACTGATCCAAATAATGTAACACTGACTGTTAATTATTTAAGACATGAATATGGGAATGAATATCTTGACGGCACCGGCGATTATACTGATTGTGGCCCTCGCGTTATTGTAAGTCAATCCGCACTTATTATTGGTGTTAGCACCAACAGAACATCATGTCGTGCACTTAGTGCCAAAGTTAAAACAGATTTAACATTTGAAATTTCGTATATTTAAGGAGGAACTGCTATGCAAGTTATTTATGATTCAAAAGGAACGATTTTCATGCAAGGATCTGGATTCTCAAAACCAGAAGGAGATCTTACATATACTGAAATATCCATACCAGAAAATCAATACCTGGTAAAAATGGATACCACAAAAGATCCCGTGGAACCAATCTTCGCAGAATATCCAAAATCTGAGATGCAGATTATGAAAGAAACACTCGAGCAGCAGCAAGCCGATCTTGATTACTTAAAATTACTTTCCGGAGACGAGGAGGTATAACGTATGAGTGTTCGTATTTTCGGATCTGGAAAGGCGTTGTACCAACAGATAATACGTTAACATTCGTATATTACGATTAAAATATGAGCTATAGGACTTAGATCCTATAGCTCATATACATTTGCCATTTGTTCGTAAATAGTATCATCCGGTAAACTTGTAGCAATTCGTCGTTCAAATTTTGGATGAACTTTGTACGCTTTCATTTTGTGAGTCTTACGATATAACTCAATTGCAGGAATCACAGGTTCCATATACTTCTCCCATAAATGGAAACTATTACAATGGCTTAAGATTCCTTGATAGGCATTAAACGTGCCAAAATCATGTTCAGTAATCATTTTACCATCTTCATATTTCTTACGTAATTCCAGCATCCTTTCAATCATGCGTTCTTTCGTTCGTCTACGAAGTCTTGTATACCCGTGATAAAATACATATCCACAGAAATCAACACCTCGGCCATCTACTGGAAAGACCTGATAATTCCCCTTTAGTTCCAGATGGTATTCTTTTTCAAGTAACCACATTAAATTATTATGTAAGAAGAATTGAAGCCTCTTCTTACTGGAACTATAAAGTGTCATATCATCCATATAACGAACGACTTCTTTAAAGTGGTACACCTCCTTGATTTTATGATCAAGGTCAGACAAATAAAAGTTCGCTAGGTATTGTGACAGATACGATCCGATCGGAATCCCTCGGTCTCCTGGCGGACTATCAATAATCAAATCGAGTAACCATAACAGTTCTGGATCCTTGAAAATACGACGGAGTTTCTGTTTTAGAATTTCTCGATCTATGGATGGATAGAAATGATGGATATCAATCTTTAGACAATATTGTGTTGCTTTTACATCTCGTAAGTATGCTTCTGTTAATTTGATACACCGGTCTTGTCCTCGACCTGGTAACGAAGCACACGTATGAAACGTAAACGTGCGCGCTAAATGGGTTTCAATTTGTAGGATAATTGCCCATTGAATAATACGATCTGGAAAGTATGGAAGTTTCATCAAAGTTCGATCTTTTCCAGATTCATTGATTACTTCGACAATATATTTACCTACTTTATATGTATGGTTGAGAAGTATATCCCGAATTTGCGCAAAATAATAATCCGGATCACTATCAACCATCTTCACTTCTTTGTAGAAAAGTTTGTCTTTTCTAGCATGTTTATGTGCTTCTCTAATATTTTCAATTGTACAAATCTTCTCGTACAGGTATCCAACTCTAAGCATGTATTAACCTCCTGCAAGTTTTGATTGGGCGATTGACTTTCGATAGTCTTCGAAATACTATCAAAAGAAGTACCCTACCAACAACCGTCTATCCTGTAAGTTTTCTACCAAGTGGTAAGGTCGATGCTCCGTATGGTATAAGCATACCATGGTTATTCCTGTGTATAGTATAGGTTCTCGACGTGCTTAACGTCATCGCCTAGACGAGAACCATAATTGCTATTGCTATTATCACGGGAGTTATTGCACCAAAAGTTGAACAACCCATAATCGGAATTGGAATTCCAATTGCCTCCAACATTAGGAACGTTGCCGCTATTGAAATTGGCATTGTCGCAAATGCATCGACCCAGATGCCCGAAGGCACCTAAGTCAATGTTTTATTGTAGAAAACTTAAACTAAAAGAAAGCACGAGGTATAATTACAATTTACACAAAATTTCCGGTCGGGCGGACAGTAAATCGTGTCCGCCCTTAAAGATAGCCCAGACGAGAACCATAACCGCTATAGCTATAATCACGGGAGCTATCGCACCAAAAGTCGAACAACCCAAAATCGGAAAGGGAAACCCAAGAGCCTCCAACATAAGGAACGTAGCCGCTAAAGAAACCGGCACGGTCGCAAAAATATGTTGAAGATGAACCTGTTCCAGAGTTTCCATCTACCACAAAACCAGCTTCGGTAGTACCAATACACAATGTATAGAAATTACTACCCCAAGAACTGTTAGAACCAAAAGAACCATTGTCCGTATATTTATTCACATCTGTAATGGTATCATCTGTGGTTGTCCATACATGATAATTTCCACTGTAAAAATTGTTAACAAATTGATACAAGTGTCCCCACAAGTCTTCCAGTCCGAACGCTTTAACAGAATTTCCAGAACTAGACGTACCATAAAAGAGTCCTTTTGCATTTGTAGAACCAGTTGGCGTGTTATCACCGGTACAACCATATCCAATCGTAGACTGTGAGTCTAAGTTACCTTTGAATTGAAGTACGTACATTACCTGTACAAACAACCATTGAAACCATCCAAGACATCCATAACCAGTTCCATTTGCCTTACCATATGAGTCAAACTGATTTAATGAATAATTTACAGATGGAGTTTTGTTAGACAAACTACGAAGTTTATTTCCGGTTACGTATCCAAGATATACACCCATATAGAAATAATCTTTGTCTGCGGATCCCCTCTGATGAGCATAGTACTTGAAATTGGAGTCATTTGGATTATCTGTCATGGACACTTTTACAACCTTTCCAGAACGAGATATCTTTACACCACGACGCGGGAACTGAATCATAACATCACCAGCTTTACCTGAAGTAATGTCAGCAGGAGATCCATTTTCAAATTTGGTATAATCATTTGGATTTAAATATCCAACAACTTTACCATCTTTGAATAAGCATGGTTTATACCCGAAAAATTCTTTCCAAGCTTCCACATCTTTTCCAGAGCTCATAGTAACTGCATCATCAGAATAGGTTCCGATATTAGAAGGATTACTGTTTGCAAGGTTTAAAATAACCGTCATAACCTTCCAAGGAATTGGAGTAACGGTTGCCTGTACTTGTTCGTGGTTGTATACGCCGTCTGTACTACAAGAGAATGCTCTGTAGTAATACGTCGTATAGTTCGTTAATCCACTATCTGTGTACGCCTTGGACTTGTATTGGTTTCTCGTAGAGTTTGTCACTACAACGGTTCCGTCGTTTTCATCTACTGGATAACTTCCGGTCTTACGTACAATTCTTGTGTAAGCCCACTCTACTGGATACTTGTCTGTAGTGGTATAATCTTCTGGATCTTCCCACTTTAAGAGAACTGCTCCATTAGAGGGTTTTGCTGTCAGGTTCACACAAGGTTTTGGAGCATACTGTCCTAAAGACGCTCCCCATAAACCTGGATTAGAACCAATTGTTACCATTCCACCCATATTATGATTTCTCCTTTCCGTGTATTAGCAAGACGACTGGTAAGTCTACTTTCGGTTTCTTACCATATGCTTTGATTGTGACAGATCCTGCAGCGACAGCTCCAGGCACAAAAGCAGAGGCAACGTATGCCAAAGCTTGTGCATCCGTTACCGAAGAAGCAGGACTAATGTCCACGTTGCTGTTTGCTAAAATTTTAGAGTTTGAAATCTTGTAAGAATACGGAGCAGAAGAACCTGTCCAGCTAGCTGTTGTTAAAGTAGCAGTGATTGTTTGGTCTTTCGTTGCATCCAAGTCACTCGTCAACGTAGAAATCTTGCCTGTGTTTTTAGTAACATTGGTGTTCGTTAATTCTAAATTGCTATTCAATTTAGTAATGTTAGATGCATTGGTCGCAATCTTGTCCGCTAACGTCTTGATTGCACGTGCATCTGCGATCTTGCCTTCAGTCGAAACAGTCAGTTCATTTGAAACGATACCTTTGACGTCATTCCAAACAACTGCTGATTTGAATGCTAAAGATCCAAACGCATTTGCTAAAGTTTGTGCCGAAATTACAGTACTCGGCAAGTTTCCATTTGAACTTCTGGAGATGCTTACATCGTCTCCTGTGTTCTTAAGGTTCAGTATACTCTGGTTACCAGACGAATCGTACTTAATTAATTGAGCATGATAAGTCGTTGTTGTCGCCATAGATACTTACCTCCTTTCTAAGTTTGTTACTCAAAAATCCATCGCAGGTGTGTGTTGTGGCGATCTCATTTTAAGCAAAATTTGTAAAACTCAAACTCATTATGACAATGTTTAGGATTGCAAATTTCATCTAAATTATAATTTATACAAAACAGGCCTACTTTGGTGAAAGTGACCAAAATGGTCATTTTACAGAACCATTATTCAGTCAGATGATTTGAATAGCAATTTAGTAAATATTACGTTAACAGCAGCAAATTGGGCGGGTTCAACG
>ERZ1673741.66-NODE-66-length-138767-cov-17.310795_pt1 | contig 138767 bp, 127 predicted proteins | sample MGYA00580209_ERZ1673741 | MGnify/ENA primary metagenome ERZ1673741 (study PRJEB41218, sample SAMN15661754) | gut metagenome | host: Homo sapiens | place: Canada: London | collected 2015-08-20/2019-03-30 | study: EMG produced TPA metagenomics assembly of... | reverse complement strand
TCAATCTGAATGAGCTTTGCAATCTGTTCGGCGAGGTGTTCGACATTGCAAAGACGGCTGATATGAACCTTAAACTTCCGGCGATCCAGAAAGGAAAACCGGAAATGATAATCTGCGAAAAATCCCCGGAGCAGGAATTGCAGACCGATGAGGGAATCGAGCGCGCCCGGAGAATCGAAGCGAAAATTGTACAGCCGGACGAGGATAATATGCTCGCCGTCTGCACCTACATGACCAAAGTCGCGCTGGACGCCCGCATTATCGACCCGAAAGCCGAGGAATATGACGGCGGAAAGGTCGCTCTCTGCGCTGAAAAGATAATCGAGATAAACAAGGCAAATCCCGGCACGGCGCAGGCGGTTTTCTGCGACACGAATACGCCAAAAAAGGACGCATTCTCGGTATATCAGGCGCTTCGGGACAGGCTGGTGAGGTCGGGCGAATTCACCGAAAATGAAATAGCTTTCGTGCATGATGCTGCCAACGACAAACAGCGCCTTGCCATGTTCGAAAAGGTCAACAATGCCGAAATAAAAATCATTATCGGCTCGACCGGAAAGCTCGGAACCGGCGTGAATATTCAGCGGAAGCTCTCTGCCCTGCACCACCTTGACGCCCCATATCGTCCCTCGGACATCGAGCAGAGAAACGGCCGCGGAATTCGTCAGGGCAACGAAAATTCCGAGGTTTACATCGGGTACTACTCCACAAAAGGCACATTTGACAATTACCGCTGGCAGATTCTTGAGAAGAAACAGCAGATAATCTCGCAGATAATGTCCGGCAAGCCAGCCGCGCGCACCTGCGAGGATATTGATGATACTGCGCTGACGTTCGCTGAAATGAAAGCCGCAACGACCGGCAATCCGCTGATAGCCGAGAAAATGACGGTGGACAACGAGGTGAACCGTCTGAAATTATTGCATGCGAATTATTATCAGCAGCAGCGCTCTTTTGAATACGATATCAGCAGGCGATATCCGGATTTGATTTCCCGAAAAGAAAAAATGATCGAGTGGACGAAAAAGGATATCGAGCTGATTTCCGCAGCGCCGCCGATAACGGAGGATAACTTCCGCATGACGCTTGGCGGCAGGACTTTTGTGGAGCGCTCCAAAGCCGGCGACGAGCTGGCGGCGCTGGTTACAAAATACATGATGTCCGACGATTATCAGGAGTACAAATCCAGAGCAGTCGGCGAGCTGAACGATTTCAAAATCGTGCTTATGCACCAGGGCGCTCTGGTGTCGCTGTCGCTGAAGGCGAACGGACATTACACCTGCGATTACTCAATGAGCGGGCTTGGCGGCGTGACAAGGCTGTGTAATCTGTACGAGCGCATTCCGGAGCAGATCCACGGGCTTAACGCTGAGCTGGAGCAGGCGAAAAAGCAGCTTTCAAACGCAAAGGAGCAGTACGGCAAGCCGTTCCAGTATGAGGAACAGCTCCGCGCCGGTCTGGAACGCCAGGCTCAGATAAACGCCGAACTGGAGGTTGCCGACAAACCGCATGATGAAGCGGTCATGAGCGATTATTCCGACGACGAAAACGAAGAAATGGAGATGTGATTATGAGCATTGAATTCAGCATAAAACAGCATGGTGAGAAACACTGCTATTCCAACTGGACTATGAACTTGAAGTCATTCCTTACAGCACTGTATTCCAATGAAAACCCTTACGAAGCACTCATGAGCCTTGATAGAAATAATCAGCTCAGTGATGATAATTATACTCGCGATAAGCGGAATGGCTTAATTACATACGATATCGACTTTGACAGGGACACAATAACACGCCACGAAAAAGGCAGGCAGTTCAAGATGAACGAGATGAGCAAAATCCCGCTTGGCGCGGCGTATTCGCTTATGAGATTTCATGGTGCCGGCGTTCCGGCGGCTGTTTCTGACTGCGAATATGATGAGTATAATGATATGTCCGGACTATTTGGAAACCGCGATTCTGAAATCAAGGACCGCGGTTTTATTATATATAGCAACGATGAGTATTTCGAGGCGTATTTTAATTATCTGAAGAATACCGGTGGCTATCAGTTTATTCGTTTTGTAAACGTCAGCGGGTCACAGTACATTTCTTTCAGCCAGCGTGGTTTTGACAATATCAAGTCTTTTCTTATGCAGAAGCTCCAGACAAAGCGAGAAGAAGCTGACCGCCTGGAAGCCGAAATCAATGAAGCATTCAGCGCTGCGGAGCCGACCGAAATTCCTAAAGATGAAAAATCCGAACTTTCAGAACTTATAGAGAAGCTCGGTTTACAAAGCCACTCATACACTTTCAGCGTTGTTTCTCTGGATTCGGAGATTTACGTTACCGGAGCGTATGTAGAGAGCGCTGACGAGCTTGATGAGCTTGGAATCCTCGGTCAGTTTGACAGGGATTTCGGCCATGGCGATACCGTACATGCTGAGATAAGTTATTATATCATCGGGCAGTCCGGTGTGGAATCCGAAAGGCTCCCGGATGAATTTGGGTGCGACATCGTGTCGCACCTGAACGCGGCGGTTCAGTACGCCGACCTGCTGGAAGAACGGCCGCTAACGATTGATTTCGGCGATTATGAGATGTCGTTTTAATCTATCAATTCTATATTGGGCGCTGTTTTTCAGATTTATCTATTGACAAATTTATTTATATGGCGTATAATAAATATAGGATATATCATATATCAATACTTGCGAAGAGGTATAATAGTGGACGAATTTGAGATTCTATTCTACGAAAAAGAAGATGGAACCGAACCTGCAAAGGATTTTTTACTAAGCCTTGATAAGAAAATGCGAACCAAAATGTTGTGTACAATTGAAATGCTTCAATACAACGGATATGAATTAAGAGAGCCTTATTCTAAATCCGTAAGCGAGGGCATAATGGAACTGAGGGCAAAGGTGGGTTCTGATATATCCCGAGTGATGTATTTCTTTGTTGTAGGAAGAAAGGCTATTCTTACCAACGGTTTTATAAAGAAAACTCAAAAAACTCCAAAAGAAGAAATTGAACGTGCCAAGCGCTACCGTGCTGATTATCTCAGCAGAGAGGAGAATAATAATGACTAAATTTAATGATTTCCTCAATGAACAGCTTAAAGACCCTGAAATCAAAGAAGAATATGACGCCCTCGAACCTGAATTTGCAATAATTCAGGCACTTATTGACGCAAGGAAGCAGCGTGGAATTACTCAGAAAGAGCTTTCTGAAAGGACTGGCATTTCACAGGGCGATATCAGCAAACTTGAAAATGGCAACGGAAATCCGTCTGTCAGGACGCTCAAACGACTGGCTTCTGCAATGGGCATGGCATTGAAGATTGAGTTTGTCCAGAATTAAAAAAGAATATGCTTTGAAAGCCGACTTGCGGAAAATGCAGTCGGCTTTTTTAGTTATTGGGTGCGACATCGTGTCGCACCTGTTTTTTGTGAAAGCGAGGATAAAATGGCACTATACGCAAGGCAGATAAGCCCGTCCGAGCAGACCTCCCCATTCTGGGACAGCGCAGAAATGTGGGACAGCATTCTTCTTTATGATCCGGTAAGAAAATACGCAGTAGATTCGCACTACAAAAGCATTCTTGAGGTTTTGCAGAACTATTTCGATGTTTCACAGGACATTGCGGACAGCAGGTGCGGCGAGTACGATTCTATCGCGGAATACATAAATGACGTTTCACCGCGGCAGGACAATAACCCGTACACGGAAGAACAGCTCACCGGCTGGGAGGACGCCGCAAAGTCGTACAATTTCCCGAAAGCAGACGGCTACAATCCCTACTCGCGAATATACGATGAAATGTGGGGAATCTGCAAGGCACTCAGTCTGGTTTTAGGCGAAGAATTTGACTGGAAGGAGATCCACGGCTGTTGTCAGGGAGAATACAACCGCGTAATTTACCCGGAGGACAGATTTTCAGAGCAGGATATCAGGAATTTTGAGTGCGAGTTTTTTAATCTCGGTACAGAATGGTGCGTAACGGACGAAAAGCCGGATTCTCCAAACGAGATATGCGGCGGCTGTATTTACTGCCACGATACCGATATGGACAGCATTCGCAGGGAAATCGCCGAGTGTTTCGAATGTGAGCCGGGTGACATTCACCTTTATTCGTACCACGAAAAGACCGTCTGCTACTTTGAATCGGAGCAGGACGAGGAAGAATTCGGCATGGAGATGTAGCAGTCAGGTGCGACACGGTGTCGCACCTCCGGAAAGGAAAACAAAATGGATATCTACAAAAGCAGTCTTAAATACGCAAAAGAAAACGGCGAGCTTGAGCAGTACCGCGAAAGCATGAATCTGTGCGATGAATGCGGGACGTTTATAAGCCGTTCCATCGCCGAAAATTTCAACAATAATTACCTCGATGTTAAAAAAGTCACTGCGGAAGCCGCCGGGAAATACGGCTTTGAGCGTGCAATGCTCATGCTTGCGCTCCGCGTTGACAGCCTGAAATATGACGGGCGTTTCACCGCCGATAACAAGGAATGGGCGCAGAAATTCCTTGCCGACTATCCCAATGCCGAGGAAATCCGGAAAACGGCAGACAGAACGCTTGGAACGGCTCACCCGGTTCTTCTTAACGCAGTGACGGAAGAATTAAGGTCTGCTTTCCGCGAGATGAATAAGCAGGAAATCGAGGGTTATCGCATCGTTCAGAGGATCCAGACTCCCAATTCTGAATTTGTCCTCGGGCAGAACAACAAAATGCCGGGCTGTTATGCGACTTGGTACAACGCCGACCACAACGGCGGAATTTCCACGGTATGGGGACATTATTTCACCTCTAACGATTCGCAGAATAATCTTGTTTCAGCGTACCGCGACCTGTTCTCCAGAGCGCTTTCTGATATAAACCAGCACACCCGTTTTGAAGAACTCACACCGAAAACAGGTTCGATTATACGAACCGTAAACGGCGAGGATATGCAGTTTGAGCTGACTGACGAGGAATGTAACGGAATCTGGGACATGGTCGAACAGCAGAATGTCGAGAGCCATTTCGCAGACCTGCTCAGCGAAAACGGATTTGATGTAAATTCCGCAGATGTAAAAAAAGTGATTACTGAAATGGCGTCGCAGTACCGCGAGGATTTCGGTTTCGGCGATGACGAGGAGTTTCAGGGATACATAAGCGAGCGCGATGACGACCTAAAGGAGCATCTTAATTCCGAGATATTCGGCGATGTGTACGTTGACAATGTTGCTTCAGATTATACAGGCAGGATTATGATAATCCGTCCGGAATATTTCAGTTCGCGGAGCTTCACTCCCGATGAACAGTTATTCCTTGCGCAGTCCGGACCGGGCTGTGACCCTAAAGAATACGGCGGCGCGGTAAACGGTGTATTTCTGTACGACCGCGAGGAAGCCTCAGTCACAAGCGACTGCTTCCTCGGCGCAATGCGTGAGGAACACATTCCGATGTGGGCAAGAGAAGCCCGCGATGATATTTCCGAGGAATATGACGAACAGCCAGAGATGTAAAAGCGCAGAATCTCCAGAAAGGAACCCTATGCCGCAGTATAAATACTCCCGTGACGACTACTACCGCCTGACTAACGCTCCATGTCTGGACGTTGCCAAGGCTCTCGGAATGGAGATAAACGAAAGGGAAAGCGACCGCAAAAGCTGGAAGATAAAAGGCGAACAGGGATTGTGCATTTACCGCGAGGGAAACGGCTGGTACCGCTTTTCGGACGGGCGGCATGGATTTCCTATCGACCTCGTAAAAGACAAGCTCTGCTGTTCTACGGAACAGGCGCTTGATTTCATCGCCCGGTATGTCGTGAACGGAGTTTCCGAGCAGGTGAATATTCCTCGCCGGACTGCCCCGCCAGAGCCTGAGAAGCCGAGTGAATTCTCGCCGCCGGCACACGATATTTCGCCAAAGCGCGTCATGGCATACCTCATAAAGACAAGAGGTATCGACCCGGAAATCGTGAAAGCAATGATTCAGCAAAAGATGATTGCCGAGGACTCAGTTCATCACAACTGCCTGTTTTTCGGACGTGACGAAAACGGAGTGATACGCTCCTGCGCGCTCCGGGGTTCGACTGACGTGAAATTCCGCGGTGAAGCTCCCGGCGGCGACAAGTCCTGCACATTCGCAATGACGGGACATAACGATGTGCTCCGGCTGTTTGAAAGCCCTATTGACGCAATGTCGCACTCCACTTTTACAAAACTGCTCGGCAAAGACTGGACAGCCGACCACCGGCTCAGCGTGAACGGCAGTGGAAACTATGAGAGCATAAAAAGATACCTCGCGAACCACACGGAAATAAAATCCGTGTGGTTTTGCTATGACAGCGACCAAGCTGGATGCGACGGTGCGGAAGCCTCTAGCGTTCGGATTTTCGAGGATTTCCCGGACAGAGAATTATCGGTGATGTCCTGCTCCCCCGTCAAAAATAAGGACTGGAACGAAGCTCTCCAGCTTTACCGGGTTTTGGAGAGCCACGGCATCGCGGTTCGTGAATTCCTCGCTCCCACTGAGTTTAGGAGCATTCCGCCCCCGGACTGCGATGAGGACGAGTTTGAATGTGAATTGTAAGCACAAGCACGGCATTGAAACCGCGTATTTCTACTTCTACTGCGACATCGTGTCGCACCTGCGAGCATTCTTTTTTCGGAAATTTTCACTCCGTACTTTGTACGGCAGGAATAGAGTGACTACGTCACTCTACCTCACACCGCACCGCCAAAGGCGTTGCATGATACTACCCGGTTTTGCAGGATAGTCATTTTTGACTACCGCCATATTCCTCAACAGGAGGTGCTGTCATGGACAATAATGAACGCAGAGCGGTAGTATTACCGCATTCACTTCTTGAAGCTCTTGATAAATATGCGGCTTCAAAGCACATTTCCAAAAGTGAAGCTATCAGGAAGTTTATTGAAAAAGGGCTGTCGATTACAAGCTATGAGCAGAGCCAGACCGAGATACGAAATTATATCCGCGAAGAAATCGAAACTGTAATGCCGATAGTAATGAAAAGGTACATGGAACGGCTCATAGCCATGCAGGCTGTTTCAACAAGAACGTCTGCCGCCGCATTGCAGTGCTGCGTTTCTGTGCTTGCTGAAAATTACATCGACAGCGCAACTCCGGAAGAGATACTCGCCAACGCTCTGCGGCAGTCCTGCCGAATAACTAAAACCAAGCCAAAATCTGACGAGGAATATCTGCGGGAAGCCCACGAATGGCTGTCCGCCGAGCTTGATACGCCAAACGACAAATAACGGTGCTCCCACAGAAAGGCGGTGAACCCCATGCCTAAAATAATCTACAAACAACAGCACGTTGGCAGTAACGGGCGGAAATTCTCTCCGTCCCGGAACGCTCATTATGTTAAGTACATCGGCGAGCGAGAGCACGTTCTCAAATTCTCTCACGAATCAAATCTTGTGAAATACATGGGTGAACGTGAGCACGCCGCCAGGCAGTCTGACAACGGACTTTTCGGATATATTAACGGCAAATTTTCGGATAGTTACAGCACCTCCGAAATGCAGAATTATGTCCGGAAAATCTCAACTTCTCACCGCAATGTATTTCACAGCATTTTTTCGTTCACTCCAGAAAGCGCGGAGGAAGCCGGACTGCGGACGCTTATTGACTGGGAGGAATGGGTGAAATTTCACATCAGCGATATCTCCCGTAACATGAATATGAAACTGGAAAACATAGAATATCTTGCGGCTGTTCACCTTAAAGCAGGACAGCCGCACGTTCATATCATGTGGTGGGACAAAGCGCAGGAAATCCTTATAAACAGGGTCAATCCGGCGGTTTGCGACCAGATAAGGATAGATGTTATCAAAAGCACATATCACGACCAGTTTGTTGAACTTCACAACAAGGAAAACAGCCTTATAAAAGAGCTTCGCCGACAGGTCGGACACAATGCCGCAGGAGCGCTTTCGGAAACGAAGCATGACGATTTCACGGAAGCTATTTTTCAGAAGCTCACAGCGATTCGTGAAATGCTCCCGCCGAAAGGACAGGCGGTTTACAAGCTCATGCCGAAACCAGTCAAGCAGGAGCTGAATACGCTGACGCATTTTATGATAGACAATATTCCGGAATTCCGCAGTCTGTACGATGAAATACTTGACTGCCGCCGGGTATACAACGAAATGCTCCACAGCGATGACAGCAGTTACGGAAAGCTCCAGATGGCGGCGTACATGGGAAAGGTGGTTGATGAAATCGAAGCCGGAGTTGGAAACACGATACTTTCCGCAATTCTCAGGGCAATTAAGGAAAAAACGAAAAATCCGCCCGAACGAAATTCCGCCAGTACAAACCGCCATTCAGAATGGCAGAGGCAATGCACAGTTCAGCTGATATCCTCTGTCGGGAAACTGCTCGGACAATTCTCCGATTCCAGCCGTGACAGACTGCATGACGCTTCAAATCAGGTTTTCGGGCGCGGCGACCTCAGCAAGGAACAGATTCGCGAACTCCTGCTGAAAAAGCAGGATAAGGAAAATAATGCTGAGATGTGACAGGTGCGACACGGTGTCGCACTTTCATCTTACTCCCCAATTCAGCAAAACTCACAAAAAACGAAAAGCAGGTTTGTAAATAGTTTTAGTAATAAACTAATTGACAACTGCTTTCTTTTATGGTAATATATACTCAGAAAGATTACATACCATAACAGGAGGTTCAAATATGACACGCTTAAATACTAACGCACTCAGGACTATTTCAGCGGCAATGCTCATTTCGATTCTCGCCGCAGTGACCGGCTGTTCAGACAGAAAGCCGGATATAGATTACGACCTTGTCGGAGGAACTTACGAAGCCGGGGAGAATGAATACAAGGTTCAGATTTTCAGCGATAGTTCAGATACCACTGCGGAAGTTCCTGCGGAATCAGAAACAGAATCTGTAACCAGTTCTACTCCCGAAACAACCAAATCCACCACGTCCAAGCCAGCGGTGACTGTTTCCACCAGCAAGGCGGTGACAACTCCGGAGCAGACAGTCCGCACAGATCTCCCGAAAGTAACGGCAGAGCCGCAGTACACCACGGCTTCCACCACGCCCGCAAAGCCGAAGCAGACCGAGCCGGTGGAAATCGAAACGGACGAGAACGGATTTCCGGCTAATCCCAAGAATGGCGACAAATTTACGGACAGCACCGGGCAGGAATATATGTACAACAGTATTTTTGAAAGGTGGGTTCCCGGTCACAGCGGAAATGTGAATATGCAGGAGTTTCCAAGACACGGCGACTATACATACGGCGAGGGCAAACAGATACTTAACTAATAATCATTGCAGGTGCGACACGATGTCGCACCTGTTCTGCTTTCAGGAGGATTTGAAATGACTAAAAAGCAGATAATTACAAGGGTTACCGCCTTTGCCATATTATTCTCTTTCAGCACTACCCATGTGTTTGCCGACATAAATTTAGGAAACCAAGACGGAACCGGATTTTCAAGTGGCACATCAAATAACTATTGGGGAATTCATACAGACAGCGGAACATCGCTTAATGAAACTGAGGGTTTAAGGGTCACAATTTATGACGCTGAAACCAACAATAAGGTTTTCAATACCATTGATATATCGGGTAATTCTAATATTTCGGCTGTATCAGACATGAACTACTTTGCTGATGGAAATGAGCTGATTTCTAAAACTACATGGCTAAACTATGTCGGAAGTGTCTACAATAGTGTATCTCCATCAGACATGACAAGGTTCAATAATATTGTTACCTCCAAGAACTGCTTTGGTTCTGATTACAACATTCACTTTGTTGCGGAACTTTCTTCAGTTGATATTGTTTCAGCCAACAATACATCTCACCTTGAAGCAATAAAAGCAATTCTTGGAGATGAGCAGTTCCTCACGGATTTATGTGCTCTAATGGGTGATGGTCTGACTTATGAGGACATCTCCAAAGGCAAATACAAAATCGCTTTTGAGCCGGTAGCCTATTTCAGATACAACGGTCAGAACTGGGCAATGAGCGCCACAGAGTGCGGATTGCTCAATAAGTACATGAAGAATTACTTCACTGCTGTCTGGAACAGCACGAATAACCTCCGTGCGCTTCTCGGACCGCTTACGCACTCCAACCTTCCGCGCTCTGCTTTCCTTGAAAACAAGGACCTCGGAATTTCGGTGTACTCGCCCTCTACCAGCGATTACTACAACGGAAATTCCAACTACAACAGCGACACCTGCATTATCCGATGCATGGGAATAGGCGTTCTAACCGGAAACAGCGATGATAACGATGACGAGGTAGAGGAAGGAACCGCCGCCGCGGAATACCACACCGACACGGACGTATACACGTCGTTCTATGCGGTTAATATCGGAGATACACCGTTCATCGGTAAATCCTCTTTCAGCATATTTGACAGCGGCGGCGATACTCCAAAAATGTACGAACAGCTAAAAGAGGAAAACAAGGAGCTTATCAAAGCGACCGGAAGCCAGTCCGGCGTTTCTTACACCTACGCATATACCTCTGACGAGCTTGAAACAGTACACGCTGACGAGAACGACCGCATAAAAATTTTCGTTGACAATCCTGCGAATGTCCCAGACGAGGACGGAAATATGCCGTATGTTTCGCCGTATAAACTGCTCGGTTCATACAAGCACGGCGATGAAATCAACCTCGGCAGTTCGTTCAAGGGAACGGTCGGATACAAAATCAGATCCACGTCCGGCTCTACCCTGAAATCCGGCACGGTTGAGATAACCTGCCCGGCAGGCGGCGAGGAAACAATGGGCTGGATAAAGTGGCATACCCCGAGCCGCGAGCAGTCCGTTGTAATTACGCTGGAATCCAGGCGTGACACCCTGCTTTTGCTGGATGAGGACGGCAACCAGTGCGACAAGCTGACCATCAACGCGGATATCGCAAAGGTTAAGGAATCCACTCCGCCGGACCCGCTGGTTTCGGATACCAAACCGTCATGGCAGAAAGTATATTCGCAGTCCTCGGTGCAGGAGCGTATTTCCGGATATGTTTCCGGCGACAGTGTTCAGGAACTGAGCTGGTACATCTGGTCGATAGGCGCAGGCTGGTCGCAGGATTCAGACTACGACAGGCGCAGAGTGAAAATCATAACCGGCGGCATGACGGACCCCTCCAGTCAAACACCGTACTGGGGCGCAGAAACCGAAAACCAGGATGTTACCCTATACACATGGGGCGTGGATAATCGGTATTACCCAAGTGCGACTGCCTCAAAAACGATCGGTTCGTTCCATACCGGAGCCGTGTATATCTCGACTTCGGATATCCAGCTTGAAAAAGTGACTTACTCGGTATCCATGTCGGCGGAAGCCGCGATATCCCCGTCAGATTACTGCAAGACCGCCGCATACAGCGAATCCAGCGGAAAATACACAATGAAATCCGGCTATGGAATACAGATAAGCGTTGACGCCCACCTCTCTGGCGATACGCAGTACTGCACCGGAAGCCAGACCACAAACGTGCTGTTCCCGGAGTTTAACTACAACCGCCATAGCACCACACTTTACAACCGCCTGCTTGAAAAATCGGGCGGCAGTTTTGTTTTCAAGAAGAATAAATATTCGACTTACAATGACCGGGTGCATTTCACTCCAATCTGGTTTCCGGACAGGAAAAACTACACCGTCTATGTCGAGGTTTTCGACGTGTGGTGTCCGGCTGGTCAGCTTTCGGTAAGGCTTACAGACCAGATATTCATTAATGGCAACGTTTATGACGACTGGCACATCGCGCCGACAAAGCCTTGATTTTTCTTTTTGAATATGATATACTGTAATTAGAAAGGTGGTGTTGTTATGGGTAAAATCTATACGGTCGATGAGATAACTGCTGCGGTAAAGCCGATAGCTGAAAAATACGGAATTGATAAGGTATGGCTGTTCGGTTCCTATGCCCGGGGTGAAGCTACGGAAAAAAGCGATGTTGACTTGCTGATATCGTATCAGAATCTTATTGGAATGTTTGCACTGGGTGGTGTTTATTCCGATATGGAGGACGCCTTTAACAAGCCAGTTGACATTGTTTCGGAACGAGCATTAACGGCAAGTTACGCTTCAGTTAGCTCCAAGCAGCTATTGATGAATGCAAGAAAGGACGGTATTCAGATTTATGGCAAAAAGCAATAAGTCAATCCTTGAGCACATCTTATCGTATTGTAATGAAATACAAACAACAATGTTACGGTTCGGGGATAATCTGGATACATTCATCAATGATATAGATTATCGAAAATCAGTATCTCTCAGCATTCTTCAGATTGGAGAGCTTGCTGGAAAACTTTCTGATGAATACAGACAAAGTACTACTGAAATGCCCTGGCGGCAAATTCGTGGGCTAAGGAATATAGTTGCTCATTCATATGGCGAAGTGGATTTTGAAATGATATTCAGCATTGCACATGATGATATTAGTCATCTGAAGTTGTTCTGTGAACAGGAACTTAAACATATGGAACTTCTTAATGCAAGTGGCATGGAAACAGAATCCTATGACGAAAATGAATGGGGACAATGATGTCGTATTTGCCCCATGGTGAGACAGTTAAAAAACAAACAACTAAAGCACAGCGTAATTAAATTATGCTGTGCCTTTTTATATCTAAAGGAGAATTTATGAATGACCACTCACGGAAAATACTGCGATTTTAATTTCTATGTAACCAGCTTAGACGCAGAAAATGGCTATGCCGCCACAGAGCCTATGTCCTCCGGACTTTCGCTTCTGGAAGCGGTTTCGGAGTTCTATAAACGCTGCGGAAGATATCCGTCAAGCACAAATATCATGCTCGGCGTTGAGTACACCACCAGCCGCCGCGACCTCGAACCAGCCGGAAAAGGCGCGGCAGACCTGCTCCAGCGCGTAAACGGACATCTCCATCTTTCAAAGGATCATGAGCAGTCTGCAGTGCTTTCGCAGGAGGGACTTATCGCAAATAATGCCGTATCATTTCTGAAACAGCAGAGCGAGCGTTTCTACGAAATAAGCGACAAATACACGGCAGAATGCGCAAAGTTCATTTCGGATAATCTGCCAGAAATCACGGACGATCCAGAAAAGTTATCCGAGCTGATATCCAGAGCCGCCGAAGAATACGGAATTGAGCGCTGTAAGGCTGTTCTTGCAAACGAGTACCGCCTGACAAACCAGCAATCAATTACCCCGGAAACGGCAGATTATCTTGCGAATATATCCGTCGACCAGAATGGCAGATTCCGGATAAACTCGCCGCCGATAGTTCTGGATATGCTCACCGCCGCCATTCGAAAGGTTGAGGGGCTGTCCGAATCGGAAACAAAGCTGTTCCGTTCCGGGCTTGTGAACGGCGACAGAGAGCAGGTGCAGAGCCAGTCCACGCAGGTCAAAACCGAGATAGAACATCACGCTTCACTCGAAGAACATGGGCTTGTTTCGGACGACCAATGGAGTATGTAATGGAAGAACTGAAATTCCTGTCAGCCGCCGTTCTGGCGCTGATACTCGCCGTTTCCTGCCAGAATGAATATGATCCCGCCGCCGGTTACAGTCAGATGTACGGCGGCGCTGTTATTTATGAATGGCGGCTGGACGCGGTTTCGCTGTATTCTCTAAAGGGCATACGGCTTTGAAAGGAGGCGCCGATTGAGCAAGAAAATATCATACCGAATACCTGTCTGCATTTTCATTTTTGTGGTCGGGAGCATAACCGCCCTGCTGTTTGCCAGCGTGCTAAACGATGTCCTCACGACCGGAAGCATTTCGACAGATTTGACGGATTTCTCAACAACAATTTCCGGTGTATTCGGCGGAGAAAAGCCGAGAAAGCTGTATCTTCTGCTGGAGGCTCTGGTGGTACTGCTCTGCGTGGTGTATTTTGTCTGCGCCGAACGGACGTATCAGACCGACACATACAAGGTCACGGATAACATCTCTGTCCCGGTCCCAAGCGGTCAGGGACAGCACGGAACGGCATGGTTCATGTCGAATAAGATAAAGCGCAGAGCGTTTGACTATATCAGAATTTCCAAATCCGACCCGCTTATTTCCCGGCTGGTTTCAATCGGCGAAAACCGATACAGAGCCATCGAAAACGGAGAAATATTCAATCCGCCAAAAGCAGACCAGACGCTCACGCACAGCGCCGGAATAGTCCTTGCAAGAGAAATGTCCCGCGGAACGGAGCGTCTGCCCTGCATAACAGATGATTACCACACGCTGACTATCGGCGCAACGCGCTGTGGTAAGTCGCGCTGTCTGGTATTGCAGTCGATATGCGCTCTTGCACTTGCCGGAGAGGGCATTGTCGCAAACGACCCCAAAGGAGAACTGTATCATTATACGCACAGCTTTCTTGAAACGCTTGGTTACAAAGTCCACGTTATCGATTTCAATACGCCGAAAAAGTCCGACCGATACAATCCGCTTCAGTCTATAATCAACGCCGTGAACGAGAACAGAATCGACGACGCGCAAAACTGCGTCTGGGAATTCGTAACCTTTCTGGTCGAGAAGAACGACCATTCCGAGCCTATCTGGACCAACGGCGAATGTTCAGTAATTGCCGCGGCTGTAATGTGCGTGGTCTACGATAATCAGAACCACCCGGAGTTCCAGAACCTCACGAATGTGTATAACTTCATTGCGAATATGTGCAAGATCGTGAACAAGGTGCTTCCCATTGACGCATACATGGATAAACTGCCCTATTCCCACCCGGCGAAAAAGCTCATGGCTATTGCAAAGCTGGCACCGGACAAGATGGGCGGTTCGTTCTATACGGCGGCTCTGACGACCCTGCGGCTATTCATCACGAACGATATCTACAACATGACAAGGGAGTCCGAATTCTCGCTTGCAGACGTGGGAGCAAAGCCGAAGCAGGCGCTGTTTTTCATTCTGCCCGACCAGAAAACCACCTACTACCCCATTGTCACCCTGCTTGTTTCACAGCAGTACGAACAGCTTGTGACCTACGCCAAGAAATGCGGAAACCGGCTCCCTCACCGCGTGAATTATATTCTCGATGAGTTCGGAAACTTTGCGGCTATCGACAAATTCCAGACGAAAATGACGGTCGCCGGCGGCTATGGTGTGCGCTGGAACCTGTTCATTCAGGACTTCAACCAGCTTATTGATGTGTACGGACAGGAGGTCGCAAAGATAATCCAGGGCAACTGCCACTACTGGATATATCTCCACTCGCAGGACAATTCCACGAACGAGGAGATATCCAAGAGCATGGGGAAATACACCACGTCGACCTACTCTCTGGGCGGCTCCACGCAGAAATACGCCGCACCGTCCAGCTCGACAAATATTCAGCTTTCAGAGCGCAGTCTGCTCAACCCGGACGAGGTTGCCAAAATCAAGCGCCCGTATCAGATAGTGCTGTCGCCTGACCCTCCGGCGGTCATGTACTCGCCGGATATTTCACAGTGGACTTTCAACGCCATGCTCGGCATGGGCGATAAAGCGCATAACACAAGGCTTATAGAGCTTGACGAAAACGCCCGTCCCGAACGCGGCGGGAAGTCCACTGAACAGCTTTTGTGGAAGCCCTGGGAGGAGATTTTAAGGGAAAGTTCTGCACAATCTGCGGCAGTCCCAAGACGCTCCGAGTCAGTGCTTGACAATAAACCACCATACTTCAGAAGGGAGGCGAAATTCAGATGAAGAAACTCAAAAATACCGCTGCGGCGTTCACTGCGGCAGTAACGTCCGCAGTGATTTCCGTCGCGGCAAACGCCGAGGGCGGACTTGCCGCTTCAAAGGCGGTGACAGGCACCAAAGCTCTGCTGAACGACATTTCTAACATACTGCTAGTAGTTGCTCCGCTGGTCGGCACAGCCTGCATCGTGTACTTTGCGGTGCGCCACGGTGCCGCCGAGGAAATGGACCAGAAGAAGTGGAAACAGCGCATGATAGTCGCGGCTGTATCGGTCGTAGTCGCGGTAGTCGCTTCGGCGCTCATCAATGTGCTTGTCGGCTACTACCAGTAAAGGAGAAACGCATGAAATACACATCGGGACAGCCGCCGGGCCGAAAGCTGTTCCCTCAATGACACAGATAAACGGAGGTCAGCAACATGAAAATAACCTGCGATCCCAAGTCTGTCCGCATAACAGCCGGACAGAACAACCGCCTTGCTACGGCAAGCATAACTCTCGACAATGCCTTTGTAGTTCGTAACATCAGCGTGATGAACGGCTCCAAGGGCATTTTTGTCAATATGCCGAGCCAGAAAGGCGTTGACGCCGAGGGGAACACAAAGTATTTCGATACTGCGTTCCCTCTCAGCAAGGAACTCCGCGCCGAGCTTTCCAACGTGGTTATCGGCGCATATCAGCAGAAGCTCGCGGAGCTTCAGAACAGCGCTTCCCAGCGCGACAGCGACCCGCCCGAACAGGACGAAGATTACACAAACGAAATGTTTTGACAACAGGAGGAAACACAATGAAGAACATCAGAAACAAGCTCACTTTCAAGGCTCTCACTCTCCGCGAGGCGGCAAGGGAGAAGGCTCTCGCATTCAGGGCAAAGGCGCTCGACACCACCGGAGAGGGATACGTTGACACAGCGGTAAAAATCATTATCGCCGTTGTTATCGGCGCTCTGCTCATGGCTGGACTGGTCGCGCTTTTCAACGAGGTCATCATGCCCAGAGTAAACACCGAGGTCACAGAGCTTTTCGACGCCGCAGGCTGATGAATCGTTCTGCCCACCGCTGGGGCGCGGTTTCCTGCCGCGCTCCGTTTCGGCGGTCCGGAGGTGAAGCATGACTTTTATAATTATTTCGCTGATCGTGGCTCTGCTCGGAGGAATAGTGACGCTGTTTTTCAGCTCCGAAATGGTTGGCGAGCTTTACACCACGGTATTTGACTGCGGGCAGTACCTCACGACTGTTTCGGGAGTTGAGTTTTTCAGCCTGCTCATGCCGGTTTCATACGGCTTCGGGATAAGCCTGATAATTCTCAAATTCCTGAAGAAAGCCTTTGATATCTACGTCCTCTGGACTGACGGCGACCCGGACGCAGACCCGTTCCTGCTTCTCACGAATTTCGTCCGCGCGGTCGGAACGGCGCTGATATTTCAATGGCTGTACGGCCTTTTCGTCGATATCTGCCGCGAGATAACAAACACGATAATTTCCCAGATAAACGGCGGCACGGACATGACCACCGAGTGGGTAACTGCGATAACCAGCATGGGAATAGTTCCGGCGATTGCCGGGCTTATCTTCGTTATCTGCTGGCTGATACTTTACTTTTCGTTCATGGCGAGGGGCATTGAGATGATGGTAATGCAGATAGGCGTTCCGCTTGCCTGCGTGGGGCTTCTGGACAACGACAAGGGAGTTTTCAGGGCGTACATAAACCAGTTCGTAAAGGCGTTCGTGACCACCATCGTGCAGATAATGCTCTGCAAAATCGGGCTGTCGCTTATGCTGAACGCGACCATCATTTCCGCTTCAAATATCTTCTGGGGAATCGCCTGCATGATCGCCGCAATTTCCATGCCCAAGATACTGCGTGAATTCCTTGTACCCACCACCGGCGACGGCAGGATAGGCACGACTGTTTCACAGACGGTCCACATCGCTTCAATGGCGAAGAACATCATTGCAAAGTAGGTGGGATATGGACACGATAAACACGCTGAGCGTATGTATGCAGGGCATAATCTCCGCCGGGCTTCTCATGCGGATAATCTTCTGCGCCGTCCGGCTGACGCATGAGGAGGAAGAATCCGGACGTTACCGCAGGCGCATTAAAAATTCACTGGTAATGCTGGTGATAGCACAGCTTATTTTCCCGCTGAAAGAACTGCTGATATTTTATTTCGGCTCAGGTTACTAAGGAGAACCGCATGGACGACAAAATCATCATACCCTACGGACTTACAATGGAGCAGGAGTATTTCCCCGGATTCGGGAGCCGCGAGCTTCGCCAGTTTCTCATAGGCGGCGCGGCTTCCGCGGTGCTGGGAGCGCTTCTGCTCATCTTTTCCGGACAGCTTCTCGCGCTTATCGTCTGCATAATGATAGGCGCTTCCGGAAGCATTATGGCGGTCCGCAAGGACCCATACACCCGAATTTCCGTTGTAACGCAGATCGGAAACATGATAAAATTCCGGCGCACACAGCAGAATTTTCGGTACGTCTACAAATCGCCGTGGGAACAGAGCTGACGATATTCACACTGCTGTGCGTTTACTTTTTCGGGATATCCCGGCAGGACATACAGCGGCGTGAGATATCCAACTGCGCTCCGGTGGTGCTTATTCTCGCAAGTCCGTTCGTCAGTACAGTTCCGCTTCCGGAGCGCATTCTGGGACTGTTCGGACTGCTTATCCCGCTGGCGGCGGTCAGCGTTATAACGAACGGCTTCGGCATGGGAGATGTAAAGCTCTGCGCGGCTTTCGGCTGGACGCTTGGAGCGTTCACGGCTTACTGCGCCCTTGCCGCCGCGCTGACCGCCGCCGTTCTCGCGGGAAAAATCACACATCAGAAACGACTGCCGCTTGCGCCGTTTTTGTGCGTCGCAGGCATGGCAATGATACTAGGTCACATCTGAAAGCCGTGAAGGAGGATTTTAGATGTGACCAATATTTATGGAGGCATTTCAATGCTGAAAAACCGTACTCTTATCGGCATAATCCTGATCGCCGCGGCGATAGGGCTGTGCTTTGGCATTTCGCCGCTTTTCAATTCTATTCTTTCAAGCAAAACCAAGATAATCCGGCTCAGGCAGGACATTCCGCAGGGAGTTCAGATAACCGGCGCAATGCTGGAAGCTGTTGAGGTCGGCACGCTGAATCTCCCTGCGGATATGCAGAACGACCCCAGGCAGATAATCGGGAAGTATACAGTTTCCGCAATGTTCGCCGGGGACAGCTTCACGGACAAGAAACTGTCAGATTCCATAGACACCTCGGACAGCCTGCTCCGTCAGCTGAAGCCGAATGAAACCGCCATGTCAGTCACTGTGAAGTCGCTTGCGAACGGACTTTCCGGAAAGCTCCAGCAGGGCGATATTATCCAGATTGTTTCCGTTGACGAGGACGACAAGGCGCAGATCTACGAGGAACTCCAGTATGTGGAGGTTCTCGCGACCACCTCGGATAAAGGCTCCGACGACACCTACCGCGACGGCGAGGTCAACGCGGACGATGAGGACAGCGGCGACCAGTCCCTTTATGCTACTGTCACTATAATTCTCCAGGACAGGGCGCAGGCGCTGAGGCTTGCGGAATGCGAAAACACCTCGCTCCATGCGGTTTTCGTCACCAGAGGCGACGAGAAATTAAAGGCGGAATGCCTGAAAGCCCAGCTCGAACTTCTCACCGGAGAAATTTCCACGGAGGAAGCTGACGGCACCTCTGAACCCGAAGAAACACCCGAACCCACGGCAGAAAGCGAGGAAAGCAATGGATAACAACATTATCGCAGTATACGGCAGTCCGGGTAGCTACAAAACCACGACTGCGCTTTCGCTGGCGCGGTGCATTGCTTCAAAAGGGAGCAATGTCGTGATAGTCGGGACAAGCACCATAAAGCCGCTTCTGCCCATTGCAGTGCCGTTTGAGAGCAAGTTCAGCGGTTCGCTCGGAAAGGCGCTTTCCGCCGTGGATTTCGACCGTGACGTGATTCTCAAAAATATCTTCATGGCGACTGACAAAATTGGAATACTGTCCTACAATATCCGCGAGAACAGCAATTCCTACGCGGTCGTATCACCGGACAGAATGGACGACCTGTTCATTCAGCTCCGCCAGCAGATGGGCGCGCAGATTATTGTGGACTGCACCTCTGACATCGTGAACAGCAAGCTCACTGCCAAGGCGGTAATCAACGCCACGCACGTTGTGGAGCTTCTGACCTGCGATACCAGCGGGCTTGTATTCGACGGCTCGCAGGAGCCTATCCTCCAGTCGGAGCAGTACAATTACCGTGACTTTATCCGGCTCATGTCGCTGAATTCCACGATAAAGCAGGACGAAGCCGCAATGAAAAACGCGCTCGGGCGAATCTCCGGCACGATACCCTACTGCCCGAAAGCCGCCGAGTACCTCAATCAGGGAACCCTGCTGACAAAAGCGGTAGACGACCGCGTTTACAACACCATGATAAAATCCCTCGCGGAGCTTGTCACAAAGGAGGTCTGAACCATGAGCAATCCGTTCAGAAATCTCGTAAAAAAGCCCCCCAGGCACGAAAAAGGCGAGATAGTCGTTGCGGATTCCGGAAACGTCAAGGAAGTCGCGAAAATAATGATAGGATTTGAAGCGCTTCTCCGGGAAACGCAGTCCTATATGTCCAAAGCCTGCGGCAACAAGCTGTTTGATTCCGACCTGAAAGACGCAATGCGCCAGCTTATCAAGCAGTACATGAAGGACCACAATTACTACGTCCCGCACATGAATCTTGCCGAAGCCGCAGACCGCCTTTACGTTGAAATGGCGGAATATTCGTTCCTGACGCCGCTTCTCGCCCGAAAGGACATCGAGGAGATAAACATAAATTCCTGGGACGATATTCAGATAATCCCGTCCAAAGGTCAGCAGTACAAGTATTCGGAGCATTTTTCTTCCGCACAGCACGCGGTTGACGTGGTGCGCCGAATGCTCCACAATAACAAGCTGGTTTTCGACGCTTCAAGACCGCTGGTCACTGGCTACCTTGACAAGAATATCCGAATTTCGGCTATACATTCGCTAATAGTGGGCGACGAGGTGGGAGTTTCAGTTTCCATACGAATCGTAAATCCCTGCAAGATAACAAAACAGCAGTTCATCGAGAGCGAAATGTGCACCGAGGAAATTTACGAGTTCCTCGCAATATCGTTTGTTCACGGAATTTCTCAGGTGTACGCCGGCGCAACAGGCTCGGGAAAAACCACAATTATGGCGGATATCATGAGCAACATTCCGGATCACCGCAGGCTTATCACCATCGAAAAATCCGTGCGTGAATTTGACCTTGTTAAACGTGACGAAAACGGCAGAAAAATAAACAACGTCGTACATCTTGTGACCTATGAAAGCGACGACCCCACCCGCTGTGTAACCATGCAGGATCTGCTCACAAAGTGCCTTACCATGCACCCTGACGCGATATGCGTAGCCGAGATGAAGAACGAAGAAGCATGGGAAGCTCAGGAAGCCGCGCGAACTGGGCACACCGTCCTCACAACGACCCATGCCTCCAGCGTACAGGGTATCTACCCCAGACTTGCAACGCTGTGTATGCAGAAGCATTCAACTCCGTATCCCACCCTGATTTCGTTCGTAACCGAAGCGTTCCCGCTGGCGGTATTCCTTAAAAAACTAGATGATGGCAAGCGCCACATCATGGAGATCGCCGAGTGCCTTGGCTGTGATGAAAAGGGCAAGGTATTCACCAAAACGCTCTGGAAGTACAGAGTGGATTCCGAGCGAATTGTTGACGGAAAAACCGTGATAGACGGGCGTTTCGTCCGGGTGAACCCCATTTCAAAGGAACTCCGCGAGCGTATGCACGAAAACGGCGTTCCCAACGATGTGCTAGACAGATTTTCGGAGGTGAGATAATGGACAGGCTGATATATCTTTTCGGCGCTCTGCTTATGTCCGGCGGTATCGTGGTGCTTCTCGGAATTACTCCGGAGGTCATGACGCAGGACATCATGTCGCTGCTTTCCCGGCAGAGAAGCCTGAAATACCTTGTCGCAAAGGCGCAGGGAAAAGTCCGCAGGAGCCGGCTCCAGCAGGCTGTGATGAACGTCCGCAACGCACTGACCGCGACCCATTCCGAGAACAAATTCTCACTGCTGATCTCCATTTCGCTTATCGGAATATGCGCCGGATTTCTGCTTGCGGCTCTGCTCCAGAATCTGCTACTTATACCCATATTTTCGGGTATATGCGTGGTGCTTCCGTATGCGTATGTGAATATGCTTCTGGCTAATTACAACCGCAGGATTTCCGAGGAGCTTGAAACGGCGCTGTCCATAATCACCACGAATTACGTCAGCAACGACGATATAATCTACGCCGTGGAGCAGTCCATAGACTACATAAATCCCCCGGTACAGCAGGCATTCCGGAAATTCCTCACCCAGACGAAGCTCATAAATTCCAACGTGAAGCTCGCCATTGAACAGCTCAAAGGCGAAATAAACAACGAGGTGTTCCACGAATGGTGCGACAGCCTTATCGAGTGTCAGGACAACGTTACGCTGAAAAAGACGCTCCAGCCGATAACCGCGCGGCTTTCGGATATCCGGATAGTCAACGCTGAACTCCGCAATATGCTGATGAGTCCCCGGCGCGAACACATAATGATGGTGTTCATTCTGCTGGCGAACTACCCTATATTGTATTTCATCAACGCCGACTGGTTCAGCGTACTTTTCGATACGATATGCGGGCAGGTCGTGAACTGCATTGTGGCGGTAGTCGTTATCGTGACGGTGATTCTGGCGTACAAATATACCCAGCCCATTCAGTACAAGAGGTGACGCATGAGTATCTATAATATAGCTCTGTATGCGGCTCTGGCGGCGGTCTGCGGACTGTTTGCCGCCGGGCTATACAACTTTGCGCTTGTTCTGATGAAAGTCCCGTCAAGCCGCACTACCAAGGCGATAAAGGCGGTCGCCGCAAGGAACCGCCCCTCCGCCGCCGGATTCAAGAACACCTACAACGACATTTCGCTGTTTGTTTCACGGTTTATTCGGTTGAACGAATTCAAGAAAAAGGAGCTTGCGGACAGCCTTAAAATCGCGAATATCTCAATGTCCCCGGAGCTGTTCACAGCGAGGGCGCTGGTACGTTCAGCCGGAATAATGCTGCTGTCCGTGCCGTTCTTCTTTTTCCTGCCGATAATCGGACTGCTGGTCATCGTGCTGGCGGTGCTGATGTATTTTCAGGAGAAGCAGAAAGTGGATTCCTGCATAAAGGAAAAGCGGAAGCAGATAGAATTCGACCTGCCGCGCTTCGTCTACGCGATATCTCAGGAAATCCAGATGTCCCATGACGTAATCTCGATTCTGGAGCGCCACAAGGACAATTTCTCTCCGTATCTCAACGAGGAAATCGAGATAACCATAGCGGATATGCGGACCGGCAACTACGAAGCCGCAATAACCAGATTCGAGGGACGTATCGGCAGTACAAATCTGTCGGAGGTCTGCCGTGGATTCATTCAGATGATACGCGGCGATGACACCTCGGTTTACTGGGAAACCCTCGCGATACGCTTCTCGGAATTACAGAAACAGTACCTCCGTAATATAGCGCTGAAAATCCCGCCAAAGGTACACAGGCTGTCATTCTTCCTGATGATGAGCATGATGTTGCTATATGTTGTGGTGCTTGGCTGGGAGCTTCTCAGCAATATGGGCGTTCTGTTCGGTTAAGGAGGGCGAATGAAAAAACTTCTTAGACAGCTTAAATCCACGCGCGGCGAGGGGTATGTTGACATTACCGTTGCCGTTCTGATAATCATGATTTTACTGGCGGGAGTAATTAAAATCGCTCCGGTTTTTATCACAAAAATGACGCTCAATTCCTACGCAAACGAACTCTGCCGCGAAGCTGAAATTGCCGGGCGCATAGGCACGGAAACGACCGCACGGCTTGACCGCCTGAATGAATCCCACCCAGACCTTGCCCCCACGGTAACATGGTCTGCAAGCGGAAATATTCAGATAGGCAGGACTTTCAGCGTGACCGTTTCCGCGGATTACGATTTCAGCTTTTTCGTGTTTAATACCGCCCCGATAACCATTTCAGCCACGGCGGAGGGAACAAGCGAGGTGTTCTGGAAATGAAGCGTCTGAAAAAACGAATGCTTGCGAACAGAGGATTTTCCTACGTCATAACCAGCGTTCTGATGATATGCGTGCTTCTCATCGGCGTGGCGGTTTTCGAGGTTATTCGGCTGTATATTCAGGCTGGCGCGGTGCGGGACAAGTTCGAGGATTCTATAATCTCAATGTGCGTTGAGAATTACTCGGAGATGTACCAGCCTATCCGCGAAAGCCACGCCGCAAGCTACCGATACAACGGATTCCGCTGGGTGAACAGCAATAAGGCGAACGAGCGATATATCCGCACTTATCTCAGCCGGGCAATGAACGCCGGGGAGATAATGCAGTGCGAAATCGTGTCGGTGAGCTTCAGTGTAGAGTCGGCGGCGCTTGCTCCGTCGGATACCGATTCGGCGCAGAAATATGCGGTTTCCGGTACTCTGGTGGTGCGTATTCCGTACCGCTTTGCGTGGGAGGAACTGCCGCCTATAGAGATGTCGCTGGACGTTCGGTCGCAGTGGCAGGCGAAGTTCTGAACATCGTATATGTGCTGTTGACAAAACTCTGGCAATGATGTATAATATAATCAAGAATAAAAGCCGACAAGGAGGGTGATATCATGACTGACAAGGTTTACTCGCTGAACGAGATACAAAACTCGCTTGTCCCTATCTTAAGAAAATATGGAGTTTCGCAGGCATGGGTGTTTGGTTCATACGCAAGGCATGAAGCAGGCTCTGACAGTGACGTTGATATTCTCCTAAAAGGCTTTGAGGGGAAAGACCTTTTTGATTTCGGGGCGCTTTACAGTGATATTACCGCAGGTCTTGGCAAAGAAGTTGATATCGTCAATGCGGAAGATCTTCACCGAAGCATAAACGACCCACTCACAAGACGGTTTATCCGCAGAATCAAAAAGGACAGGGTGTTGATTTATGAAAAAAACTGACGTAGATGTTATCGAACTGATGTTAAGGCACTCCAATGACATACAGGAAGCCATAAAGATATTTGGCGATGACATCGAAACGTTTATTAACAACAGAGTTTATCAGCACGCTGTTATCGACTGCCTTTTGCAAATTGGTGAACTGACAACGCATTTATCTGATGATTTCAAAAATGCAACATCAGATAGAGTAAATTGGGTTGGCTTAAAGGTGTTCAGAAACATCAGCGCACACCGCTATATGACACTAAAGTTTGACCAGACATGGCAGACCATGCACAATTTTCTTCCGGGTTTTATTGATTTTTGCGAATCATTCATTGAAGAATCACGCGGAGAGTGTGATGAATCAGACGATATGTCTGAGCTGGAGCTTTAAATAGCAGTACAATAACTACAAGCACGGTATCAAAGCCGTGCTTTTTCTTTTGTCAGAATAATTATCGGAAAGGAAAAAAACAATGCAGATAGCAATAGCGTTAGTAACTCTGGCACTCTGCGGCGGGTTCCTCTGGTGGTTCAGGCGAAGCGAGAACCGCCGCAGTTTCAAGCGGAGCGAGGAAGAATCTGCCGAGCGTGAACGCAAAGCGCAGGAAACAGCGCAGGAATTCGTGAACGCCCGCGACCTCGGCGAAAACTGCCTTTACACCAACGACGGGTACATTTTCGCCTACCTCAAGGTGGACGGCGTGTGTCTGGAACTCCTGAGCCGTCAGGAACAGAAAGCGCTCTGCCGGCAGGTTTCCGCGGCGCTTTCGCTGGTTCGGCGGCCGTATAAATTCAGCGGAGTGAGCCGTCCGGCGGATATCTCAAAATCTCTGCAGAAGTACAGCGAGCTTGCGGAACAGGCGGTCGGCGGCAGGAAAAAGCTCCTGCTGTCCGACGCGCGGTACCTTGCGAACATGGTTGTTTCCGGCGAAACCACGGAGCGCGTGTACTATATTGCGATTTGGGACAGCATTCAGAAAGCGGACGAGCGCAGAATCACCTCAGCGGCGCAGGATATCGCAAAGAAGCTCAGCGAATGCGGAATAGGCGCGGAGCTTATCGACCGCAACGGAATAGTCCGGCTCTGCAATCTGGTGAACAATCCGGCTTATGTCCATATTGAAAGCACGAACATCGACGAAGCCATTGCGCTTCTGGCTGTGTAAACGAAAGGAAACACGATGGTCAAAAAGAAAACGGAAATCGAAGCTCCGGTTAATGCGGCTTTGCAGGCGAGCATTACTCCGGTCGGGATTGAATTCGGAATGAATAAGCTCCGGCTTGGCGAAAATTACTGCCGGATCTACGGTATTTTCATGCTCCCGACCGAGGTGGAATACGGCTGGCTGTCGAAGCTGACGAACATTCCCGGAACGATAGTCACGATAAATTACGAACCCCGTAACAACGCCGAAGCAATAAACGACCTGTCGCGGAAAATCCGAATGTTCCGAGGGCAGGCGGCAAGTACAAAAGACCCGAAAGAGCGCATGAGGTGCGAGAAAGCCGCGCTCAGTCAGGAAACCGCCCTCCAGCGCATGGACAGCGGAAACGAGAGCATGGGAGTTTGGGATATTACAATCATGGTTTTGTCCCGTGACGAGGAGGACTTCAACAACCGCTGCACACGCGTTGAAAATACCGCGAACGTGATAGGCTGTAAGATACGCATTATGGCGAACCAGCAGAAAGAATCCTACCAGCACCTTTCGCCGACCTATCCGCAGATTCCGGAAATTCGCGAGGAAAACGCCCGGCAGTACCTTGTCGGCGACATAATCGGCGGATTCCCGTTCGCAAGCGGAAGCTTCACGGACAGCGGCGGATTTTACCTTGGGCGGGATTCCAACGACGGGCTGATACTGCTCGACCCGTGGATAAGAAACCGCCAGCGCCCTAACAGCAACATGACGATAGTGGGCGGCTCCGGTTCGGGTAAATCCACGGCGATAAAGCACATAATCGCTTCGGAGTACGCCCGCGGCACGAAAATAATCGTCATTGACCCGGAGGGAGAATACAAGGATATGTGCCTGAATCCTCTGTTTGAAGGCTCGTGGATTGATGTTGCCGGAGGGCGCGGCGGACTGATAAATCCTCTCCAGATACGCCCTGTCCCGCCTGACGTGGACGACAATTCCGACCCGGTGAAAAAGGACAGCATAGGCGACCTCGCGGTTCATCTGAAAACCTTGCAGACGTTCTTCCGGCTGTACATACCGTCAATGGACGACCGCCTGCGGGCTGTTCTTGACCAGTCGCTTGTGGAGCTGTATTTTTCTTTCGGGATCACATGGGAAACCGATGTTTCCGGCATGAAAGCGGAGCGCTTTCCGATTTTAAGCGACCTGTACAGCCTCATCTCCAGAAAAGCAGAATCCAGCGGCAGGAACGCCGAGTGTTACGCAGACCTCAAAACCTACCTTGAGGGAGCTGCAAATGGCGCAGACCACCTGCTCTGGAACGGCTACACTACGATAAATCCCACCAGCGGATTTATAGTTTTGGACACAAAATCCCTGATACAGATGTCAGGCACGGTGCTGGCGGCGCAGTATTTCAACGTTTTGTCGTGGTGCTGGGAGCAGATAACCCGCGACCGCAAGGAGCGCATAATGCTCATAGCCGACGAGTGCTGGACGATGATTGACCCACGCTGTCCGCAGTCGCTGGAATTTCTCAAAAACGCAGAAAAGCGTGCCCGTAAATACGAGGGAAGCATAGTTGTGGGAACGCAGTCCACAAACGATTTTCTCGACCCGGAAGTCAAATTTTACGGGCAGTCGGTGCTTGACCTGCCGACCTACAAACTGCTGTTTTCAATGGACGGACAGTCGCTGAAAGAAGCCGCAGAACTGTTCGACCTGAACGATTCCCAGACCGAGCTGATTTCCTCCGGACAGCGCGGAAGGGCGCTGATGAAAGTCGGCAGGCAGGCGGCAAAAGTGCGGTTCGTGCTTAGCGATGAGCGCCTTGAAATGTTCGGGCGCGGCGGCGGAAGATAGCAGAATTTGTCGATATATTCACTTGACAATTTGTTGATAAATGAGTATAATATAAGTGCGGAGGTGATATTATGTCAATCGCTTATAACACTTTGAACAGCCTTGTTCCGATAACTCAGTTCAACAAGGGTCAGGCTTCCAAAATATTTGACAGACTTACGAATGAAAAACAGCTCATTGTACTAAAAAACAATGTCCCGGCGGCGGTGATTCTTTCACCGGAGGAATATATCAGGCTTTCTGAAATGGCGGAGGATCATTATCTTGCGCTAGAAGCCCAGAATCGTATGGCGAAATCCTCTGAAACCGTATCATTTGACGACGTGATGAAGAACGCTGGAATCACTCAGGCTGACCTTGACGACGCAGAGGAGCCGGATATCGAATGACTTGGAACATCGAATTCTTGAAAGAAGCTGAAAAAGACCTGAACGACCTTGACGGCTCCGTCAAAAAACAGGTGTTAAAGGGAATACAAAAAGTCAGCCAGAATCCTTTACCGGACTTTCAGGGTGGTTATGGCAAGCCGCTTGGCAATCTCGGAGGAACTAATCTTTCCGGATTGATGAAAATCAAATTCAGAAAGATAGGAATACGGGTGGTCTACAAGGTAGAAATAGTCGGAAATGTAATGAAAATTATCATTATTTCCGCCCGCAGCGATAATCAGGTATATCTTGAAGCAGAGGTCAGGCGAACAAAACATGGATTGTAACAATATCATATTCAGCAGCCGAGATTATTCCCGGCTGTTTTTTTATTGGAGGAAAACATGGCAGTAAATCCGAAACTGATTTTAATAGCCTCAGAGCTGGCGGGAAACGAGAAAGTCCGCAAAACTCTGCTGTATATCCTGTTCTTTTCGCTGGGACTGATAATGCTGATTTTCATTGTGTTCATCGGGCTTATAAGTGGACTTCTCAGCATTGCACAGGACAACGATCTGCGAAACCACTGGAACTATTATCGGACCAGCATTTCCGAGGTTTTCGGCGGTATCGAGGGCGAGATAAATTCCGATGTGAAAAGCGAGGTCTACGACTTCATGCCGGAGTTCTCTGTGAACCTTTCCAAAGCCACTATCGCGAATAATTTCGACAACAGCTCCCTGATTTTATACGATGAAAAGGAAATCCGGCAGGCGCAGGAAATCATGCAGGATTACGCAGAAAAGCTCCGTTCAATAACCACGGAAGAAGCCTTTGACAGCTTCATTTCCGGTTACGAAACGGAGCTTTCCTTTTCAGATATCCGGAATATTCGTTTCACGGACGACACCGGAATCGATAGCATTTCCGCTTATCCGGACGCGGTGAAGCTGTTCCTTTACAACCGCGCGATGGAGCAAATGCCGGCGTACAGCTATTCTTTCGAGGAGATAACGATTGACGGCAAATCCGCTGATCGCCAGACGTTGGTAGTAACATCGCCGGACGGCTCCACGCAGACTATGGAATACACCTGCATAGGCGGCGGTGAGGTGTACCTGCCGGAATTCCTTGCGATGTACAATATCCGTCAGAGCCAGGAATATCTCACTGCCGTAACGCAGAATCAGGCTCCGGATATTGAAACGCAGATTGAGCAGGCGGTAGGCGGCATTCCCGAAACTGCCGAAGAAGCGCAGGACTATCTGAACGGCGCATGGCAGGGTATGGTTGACGGGCGCGGCGCGGTAAATCTGGATCTGTTCCGCATGGCAAATCTGAAATCCATTATCGAGGGGGCGAGCATTGACGGCGCTGTGAAAATCTCCACGGAGCGCACCTCTGACAAGCTCTCGATAACGCTGGAAACCGTGGGTTCGGATATCTGGGAGGACATTTTCGGAATTGACGAGGAGCTGAAACAGTACGTCGAGCAGTCCCAGCTTACCATTGAAATGGCGCTTGACGAAGCGGAAATCCCGCAGGACGAGCGTACAATTTCACTTGACGGAATGGTGCAGGCGGCGCTGTTCGTGTATTTCGAGGGGTTCTTTGACCTGCCAGTGAGCAGTTCCGAGCTTGCGCCCGGAGGAAACGGAATTCTGTCGCAGTGCGGAGAGGTTTCGGAGTTTCACCAGTACACCTACGGCACAAAGGACATGGGAGTTCCCGAAAAAGGAATTACGCTGGCGCTGAAAGAGAAAACCGCAGTCCATGCGAATCTGCTGGGCTGCGGCGACTGTATTCAGGATATCTATGTTTATGATGTCTGGAACATGGACGAGCAGGATATCGCAAACGACACCAATTCCAAAGTGTTCAACCGGAGCGCCGTCACGCTGGCGTACATCATCGACACAGACCAGTTTGAAGCGGACTACGGATTTCCGTTCCCGTCAATTGACGGCGTTTCGAACGCTGGAACGATAACGCTTTTTCTGGAGTTCACCTGCCTCAGCGAGGTGGAGTTTGAGGACGCTGATATCGGCAGTTCGCTTGATTCCGGGGATATCATCGTGGGGTACTCCCATGAAGGATATTACAGCGGCCGGTACGATTCCGGGCTTTGGCGGCACAGTCTGAACCGTGACGAGTGTGTTCCGCACGTCGGCGTTAAGACCTACTTCATGTCCGGGGAGGTTTCTCGACCCGAACCGCCGCAGGGTACGCATTACTACTGCGGTCCAAGCGCAAAGGATATCGGTGCTGCGGCTAATCCGCGGCTTTGGTTCAAGGGGTTCCGCACGGGTATGAGCGAGGAGCTGTTTGGGACGATTCATGCGGTTGGTAAGGAGCGATAAACTACAATTTAAATGTTTTTTCCACCAATAACAAGGTTTCCTCTTTTGTTCTATCATCATCTCTTTTAATTACATTAAAACCGCAATTCAAAAAATGTTCATATTTCTCCCTTGAATTAACACGCATTAAGCATTCTCTGAAATTTTCTATTGCTTCATCAGGTTTTTCCTCACGCAGCAATATTTGATACAAAAACTGTTTCTCCTTATCTGGGCGTTCAAAAAAACGATTAACAGATATTTCTGGATCAGCTAACATAATTAAAACATGGTCTTTATCTGATATTTCGGATAAAACATCTGTTGGGATATTTGTATCCACAAATATCATTTTTCCTTGTTTGGATAACTTATCAAGAATTTGCAGCTCTAAAACAGCGCACTCTTTTGTAGTTTCTTCAATCCATGCCTCATATTCATCCGGCGTTCTTCTGACAAAATCTGCCCAGTCTTTCAAATCTCTTGTATATGTCAAGCCCGGGTACTGATTGCTATCCAGATTTGAAATCAGTACATCATGATAGTTTTCTTCGCATGCAATTCCATGATATTTTTCAGACAGCATTTTTACCATAGTTGATTTGCCCGCATATGCCGTTCCGTTTATAAAATATACGTTTTTATATTTCATATTTCATCTCCCAATTCCGATATATCGATAAGATTATTATACCACAAACAGCCAAAAAAGTCAATCAATCCACGCTGAAAAGCAAATAACCACCAGAAAGGAACTCAACCATGCTTAACCCATTACTCATTTCCAGAAAAGAAAACGCCGGAATCCTCCGCAGAATATGCTCCGAACTGGGAGCAGTTCCACGGGAAATAATCGGCGAGGACTGGTCGCTTGCTGTATTTCTTAAGCGCGACTTAAAGACGTATCTCTATCAGTCGCATTTCATCTTTGACCTGTCCGCATTCAAGGAACAGGGCGATGAATTCGTGAACCCCTGCGCCGGAATATACTATCAGAAATCCGACGCAAACATCGTTATTTACGCCGATAACTGCTATCCCGGTGATGAAATTCTGGACAAGCTGGTGCATAACGGCATAACGAATATCGTTGCGAATTACCCCGATGTTGACGAGAAAACCAACATATCCATGATGACGCAGGACCTGAAAGAGTGCATTACGGAGGGGCTTTCCCAGAAGAAATGGCGGCGCTTCGACAAGTCGTTTGACGCATTTGCAGAAGCCCGTGAAGCTGCCAGAATTGCCGAAAAGGAAAAAGAAAAGCCCCGCTACTCCCAGTCGAATATCAGCATAGCTGTCGTGGGAGCGCAGGGCAGAATAGGCACAACGACCTTTGCATTGCGGCTTGCGGCATATTTCAAGAGCCGTGACGGAGAGAGCCTTGTGGTCTGCGCCAACAAGCGCGGATTTCCGCAGCTCGAAATGATGAGCGAGTATTATGGCGGCACCGAGCAGAACGGTATCTACACAATAAACGGCATTGATATCTGCTCCGCCCTGACCGAGCCGGAGAAGCAGTACAACGTCCAGATTTACGACTACGGCAGTCTGCCCACTTCCGAGCTGAAGCTAGATTCGTTCGATAAGGTATTCCTTATCGGCGGTACGTCATGGAACGAACTCCCGATGATATACATGGCTCAGCAGCCGCAGAACAGCGTAAACTACACTGTGGCAGTGAATTTCTCCGACAAGGCGGCAGTTGAGAAGAACAAGGAGTTCCTTATGCTCAATCTGAACGAGGTGCTGGTGCTGCCGTTTGAGCCGGATCCGTTTGCTGTCGAGAGATATGAGGATATGCTTGACATGGAATTTTCAGTCATTGTTCCATGATCAGCAAGCTATGATGAGATCAAGGGGAATGATTACAACCTGAATATCCCCCGTTATGTAGACACGTTTGAGCAGGAAGAAGAAATCAGCCTGTCTGATATTGCAAGCGAACTGCAGGAGCAGGACAAGGAGATAAAAGCGGCACAGGACGAACTTCTTTCACAGTTTGCCGAACTTACAGCTTCCGATGAACAGGCGCAGGCTGAAATTGCCGAGCTGATGAAAACTCTGGAGGGCTTATTCTGATGAAAAATGGAAATAATGCACCGCAGATCCGCTTCAAAGGATTCACTGATGATTGGGAACAGCGTAGGTTTTCAGAGCATTATATGAAAGTTACGGAAAAGAACGATTTGAGCTTTGGAACAGATAAAATCATATCGGTTGCTAATGGGTATTTTTAGTCTTGACCTTAGCAAAACTCTGGTTTTACGGATACATTCCACAGATGAGAACGTTATAGCTGACCTGACCTCAAAGATACAGCAGTTTATCGTAAAGTAATTTCAGATCTCATAAATGCCGAACCGCCGCTTTCATGGAAAACGGCGGTTTGCTGTATTCGGCACATTCCTGCTCATATTCAGTTCAACTGCGGCAGAACTTTATGAGCTGACGGTCTGCTGTTCATTGCACGGGCAGGGACTTCCCTTCCACGGCGAGGCTGCGATGATAGACGACACCTACCTCACCGGAAGCTGGATGACAAGCAGTCCATAATCAGCCGTATCCGCGAGGCTGCGAAGATAGTTCCTCTGGACAGACTGTACCTAAGCCCGCAGTGCGGATTTGCATCCTGCGAGATAGGCAACAAGCTCACCGAGGAAGAGCAGTGGGCTAAGATAAAGCTGATAAACGACATCTCAGAGGAAGTCTGGGGATAGTAAGCTGAATAACATATCCCCTGCAGGAGCATTTGACCTGTGGGGGAAATCTGTATATGAACCGAGCTCAGGGTGCTGTCAGAAATGATAGCACTTATTCTTTTTATGAATGATGTAATGCATTTTTCGAGTGCATTTTAATATACAATTCTGGTATGATGATTATATTCATCTCACAGTTTACACATAGCTGGGTAAGTGCTATAATAACCACAGAACGAAAAAGCGCTGAGTTCTCAAAGACAACAAGGAGAAGATGAACATGGATACACATGAAGATTTCCTGGGCAGGATAAGGTATCCCGGATATCACGACAGGATAATGTCCGCAGAGAAAGCGGCGGAGTTCATAAAGCCTGAAATGACGCTCGGCGTCAGCGGATTCACCATCGCGGGATATCCGAAGGCAGTCGCAGGAGAGCTTGCGAAACGCGCAAGGAACGGCGAAAAGCTGGAGCTTACGGTGTACTCCGGAGCCTCCCTTGGTGAGGAGTTCGACGGTGAGCTTGCAAGGGCGGGCGCTCTTAAAGCGAGAATGCCGTACCAGACCAACAAGGATCTGCGTAATTCGATAAACGCCGGTATGATATCCTATCACGACGTTCCGCTGGGACAAATGCCGGTGTGGGTCAAGAACAACTTCCTGAAGCACATCGACGTTGCGATAATCGAAGCCGCTGCAATTGACGAAAACGGCAACATTATCCCCACCACATCGGTCGGAACCTCCAACATCTACGCCGAATACGCGGATAAGATCATCATTGAGGTGAACACCTACGTTCCCCGCTGTATTGAGGGAATCCACGATGTGTATTCTCCGGAGCGCCCTCCGCACACGCAGCCTATTCCGATAACCAAGGTAAGCGACAGGGTCGGAACTACCTACATAAAGTGCGACCCGGCAAAGGTAGTTGCGGTGGTCGAGAGCAACATTCCGGACAACGGCAGAACGGTTTCCCCGGTGGACGACGAGTTCCGCAGCATGGCGAATAACCTCATCGGATTCCTGCACAGCGAGGTCGAGCACGGCAGGCTGTGCAATCCGCTTCCTCCGGTTCAGGCGGGCGTCGGGAGCGTTTCCAACGCGGTTTTGCAGGGACTTGCTGAGTCGGATTTCGAACATCTCACCGTGTATTCCGAGGTGCTCCAGAACTCGATTTTCGACCTCATCGACGCCGGAAAGGTGGATTTCGCTTCCGGTACGTCGCTAACCATTTCATGGGACAAGCGCGATGAATTCTTTGAGAACTTTGAAAAATACCGCGACAAGATGATACTCCGTCCGCAGGAGATAAGCAACCACCCAGAGGTAATCAGACGGCTGGGCGTTATCGCGATAAATACCGTAATTGAGGCGGATATCTACGGCAATACGAATTCCTCGTATATCGACGGCTGCCGCCTGATGAACGGCGTCGGCGGTTCCGGCGACTACTGCGAGAACGCGGGGCTTTCGATATTCATTACGAAGTCCACCGCGAAGGACGGCATGCTTTCCTGCATAGTTCCGCAGGTCAGCCACGTTGACCACACTATCCACGAGATCCACGCGCTGATAACCGAACAGGGCGTTGCAGACCTCAGAGGTCTTGACCCGGTAGAGCGTGCAAATCTCATCATTGATAAATGCGCGCACCCGAAGTTCCGCAAGGCGCTTCACGAATATCTTGACAATGCAGAATCCACCTGCAAATACAAGGAAAACCCCGTAGATATGCAGGCGGCTCTTAACTTTGAAAAAGCAATGTGATGGAGGACAAAACAATGGACGAACAGGCAGTAAACATGGTAAATGAACTCATAGCAAAGGCAAGAGTGGCTCAGAAGCAGTTCGAGAGCTTCTCCCAGGAAAAGACCGACGAGGCAGTACGCGCGATAGGCAAGGTAGTCTACGACCGCGCCGAGGAGCTTGCCAAGATGGCGTGCGAGGAGAGCGGCATGGGCGTTTACGCCGATAAGGTAGCCAAGTGCCACGGCAAGTCCAAGTGTATCTGGAACAGCTTAAAGGGCAAGAAGTCAGTAGGTATCATCGGCGAGGACAAGCAGACCGGAATTATCCGTGTTGCTAAGGCAAAGGGCGTTGTTGGCTCCGTAACTCCGGTTACTAACCCGGTAGTTACCCCGATGTGCAACGCGATGTTCGCACTCAAGGGTCAGAACGCTATCATCGTAGCTCCGCACCCCAGAGCGCAGAAAACCAACAAATACGTTATCGACCTGTTCCGCGCAGAGCTGAAGAAGCTCGGACTTCCCGAGGACCTCATACAGACCGTTGAGCAGTGCTCCATGGACGCGACAACAGCCCTCATGCACGGCGTTGACGTTGTAGTTGCGACCGGCGGCGGAGCAATGGTGAAGTCCGCTTACTCCAGCGGCAAGCCCGCGCTCGGCGTAGGTCCCGGCAATGTTCAGGTTATAGTTGACCGTGGCGTTGACCTCGAGGAAGCTATCCCGAAGATAATCAGCGGCAGAATTTTCGATAACGGTATCATCTGTTCCGGTGAGCAGTGCGTATTCCTGCCGGAGGAGTCTTTCGAAAAGGGTATCGACATCTTCAAGAAGAACGGCGTGTTCTATGTTGACGACGCTGAAACCGCTAAGAAGTTCGCGGACGCTATCTTCCCGGAGAACGGTCCTATCAGCAGAAAGGTCGTAGGTCAGAGCGTGCAGACCATCGCAAAGCTGGCTGGCGTTGACGTTCCGGACGGCACCAGAATGATACTCATCAAGGCAAGAAGCATCGGCAAGGACGAGCCCCTCTGCCGCGAGAAGATGTGCCCGGTAATGATCACCTCCTCCTACGACACATTCGAGAACGCAGTAAAGCTGGCGCAGACCGACCTCGACTGCGAGGGCAAGGGTCACACCGCTTCCCTGCACAGCAACGATATGGAGCACATCAAGTATGCAGGCGAAAAGCTGACAGTAAGCCGTCTGATAGTAAATCAGCCGTCCTCCACCGGCGCAGGCGGAAGCCTCTACAACGGCTTTGCTCCGACAACAACGCTCGGCTGCGGCTCATGGGGCAACAACAGCATTTCCGAGAACCTGAACTACACTCACCTCATCAATGTATCTCAGATAGGGCTTTACAATAAGGACGCAGCAGTTCCCACCGATGAGGAGATCTGGGGCTGAACGGACTAAGGAGTTTTTATGGAACAGATAATTTTCCGCCCGAAACTTTATAAATTCGATACGCTGAAAGCCTTTACCGATGAATTCAAGGTAGGCGGCAGCGACCTTATCCTGACGAACAAGTACATCTACGATCCGTATTCCGATAACAACAAGTGCGGCGCGCAGGTGATCTATCAGGAGGAATTCGGCGGCGGCGAGCCTACCGACACCATGGTCGACGCGATAATCGCCGAGGCTTCAAAGAAGCATTTCGAGCGCGTAATTGCCATCGGCGGCGGTACTGTGATCGACATTGCAAAGGTGCTTTCCGTATCCGACGGAGGCTCGGTGGATTCTCTCTACGACCACAAGGACAGCATTACAAAGCTGCACCAGCTCATAATTATCCCGACCACCTGCGGCACCGGCAGTGAGGTCACGAACATCTCGATAATCAACCGCACGCGCCTTGGCGTGAAGATGGGTCTGACCTCCGAAAATATGTTCGCGGATTACGCAGTGCTGGTTCCGGAGCTGCTCGCGAAGCTTCCGCTTAAGGTGTTCGGCGCAAGCTCCATTGACGCGCTGGTCCACGCTGTTGAATCCTCGCTCTCCCCGAAAGCTACCGTATACACAAAGCTGATGGGTTACAAGGCTATCGAAATGATAATCACTGGCTATCAGAAGCTGGTCAGCGATGGCATGGACAAGCTCCCGCAGTACATGGGCGACTTCCTTGTTGCATCCAACATGGCTGGATTTGCATTCGGCACAGCGGGCTGCGCGGCAGTCCATGCGCTGAGTTACCCCCTCGGCGGTACATATCACGTTCCGCACGGCGAGAGCAACTACGCGCTGTTTACCGGAGTGCTGTACAAGTACATGGAGAAAAAGCAGGACGGCGAAATAGCACATCTCAACGCGTACCTCGCGGAGCTTCTGCACTGCGATGTGAAGAACGTCTACAACGAGCTTGAAAACCTGCTGAACCACATTCTCCCGAAGAAGCCGCTGCACGAATACGGCGTTACCGAAGCGGATATTCCGGTATTCACCGAAAACGTGCTCGCAACGCAGGGCAGACTGACTGCAAACAACTTCGTTCCGCTCAGCCGCGATGATATTCTTGATATCTACAAGAAGCTTTATTAAGGCTTCTTAATGATAAATCTTCTCCCCCTATATGCGCTCAGCGCTGCTGCGGCAGTGCTGGGCGTTCTTTCTCAAATGAAATGAAAGGCGAAAACCATGAAATACAGCGAAATGGACAAACAGGCGCTCGAAGCCGAAAAACAGAAGTGCGTTGAACGGTTAAGCAAGTACTCCAAAGATGACATCTCCCTCGACCTCTCCCGCGGAAAGCCCTCAAAGGAGCAGCTGGAGCTTTCGATGAAAATGCTGGACGTTCTCGATCACCACAGCCTGCTGGACAGTGAAAGCGGTCAGGACTGCCGCAACTACGGCGGGCTTGACGGAATCCCTGAGGCAAAGCGCCTGCTGGCGCACATGATGGGCACGCACTCCGTGAACACGATAATCGGCGGAAACAGCAGCCTTACGATGATGTACCAGCTTATAAGCCACGGAATGACGGACGGTATCTGCGGCTCCACGCCGTGGCAGGAGGTAAAGGGCAGAAAGTTCCTTTGCCCTGTTCCGGGCTACGATCGGCATTTCGCGATAACCGAGCATTTTGGATTCGAGCTTGTTCCGGTGCCGATGAACTCCGATGGTCCGGATATGGACGTAGTGGAAAAGCTGGTAAGCAGCGACGATAAGATAAAGGGTATCTGGTGTGTTCCGAAGTACGAAAACCCCACCGGAATAGTTTACAGCGCCGATGTAGTCCGCCGTTTTGCCGCGCTGAAGCCTGCGGCAGAAGATTTCCGCATTTTCTGGGACAACGCCTACTGCGTGCATAATTTCGACGGAAAGTGCGCCGAAATTCCGGATATAATCTCCGAATGCGACAAGGCGGGAAATTCAGACCTCGTGTATGAATTCTGCTCCACAAGCAAGATAACGTTCCCCGGTTCGGGAATTTCGGCGGTGGCTTCCAGCCCGGCAAATCTCATTGATATCCGGGCGTTCCTGAAGTTTGCAACGATAGGTCCGGATAAGATAAATCAGCTCCGCCATGCGAGATTTTTCAGGAATTCCGCAGGACTCCGCGCGCACATGAAGAAGCACGCCGCGATAATGAAGCCGAAATTCGACGCGATGTATAAAGTCCTCAACGAGGAACTGGACGGGCTTGGAATCGCAGAATGGACGGTCGCAAAGGGCGGGTACTTTGCTTCCTACGATACACTCCCGGGATGCGCAAGAGCAGTCGTTGAGATGGCTGCGGAGCACGGAGTAAAATTTACTCCGGCAGGCTCGACCTACCCACACGGAAACGACCCGCAGGACAGCAATATCCGGCTGGCTCCGTCGTTCGCAACGGTCGATGAGATAGAGAGCGCAGTTACGGTGCTTGCGCTCTGCACGAAGATTGTAAGCATTGACAAGATGTTAAAGTAAAAGCATAGCGCCTGACGAATTTATCAGGCGCTTTTGCCGGTTTAAGGAATAAATGGAGAATTGATATGTACATCAGCTTTGACTACTACCGGGCGTTTTATTATGTTGCGAAATACGGCAGCATTTCACAGGCAGCGGAAGCACTTATGAACAACCAGCCCAACGTTTCCCGGACGATAAAGAACCTCGAAAGCGAGCTTAACTGCACGCTGTTCGTGCGCTCCAGAAAGGGTGTTGAACTGACCCCAGAGGGCGAAATGCTGTACGCCCATGTAGCCGCAGCGGTGGAGCATATCCAGTCCGGCGAGGAGGAAATCTGCCTCGAACGGACGCTCTCCAAGGGTGTAGTGACGATAGGCGCAAGCGAAATCGCTCTGAGGTGCTTCCTGCTTCCGGTGCTGAAGGATTTCCGGCAGAAGTACCCGGGGATACGTATTCGCGTGTTCAATCACTCCACGCCGCAGGCGGTTTCCGCGCTGAAAAATGGGCTTGTGGACATAGCGATGGTTACTACTCCGACCGGCGAGCTGAACTCCCTGACCTCAAAGGAAATATGCGAGGTAAGTGAGATTCCGGTGTGTGGAACGGCATTTTCACAGCTCGCGGGAAAGAAGCTGAGCCTTTCGGAATTGTCAACATATCCGCTGATTTCGCTGGGAAAGCAGACGAAAACCTACGAATCGTATTCCGAATGGTTCCGGAAGAATAACTGTGATTTCACGCCTGATATCGAAGCCGCGACCGCCGACCAGATACTTCCGATGGTTAAGAACAATCTTGGCATAGGTTTCGTTCCGGAGGAGTTTCTGGAGGAATACCCGAATCAGGGAATTATCAGTCTGGAGCTTCAGGAAACCGTACCCTCGCGGCAGGTGTGCTATCTCAGGAAAAAGGGGCACACCATGAGCGTCGCCTGCCGGGAAATGGAGAAGATGATTTTATCCGTATCCGAATACTGAGAAACAAAAGCACCTGCCAGGATACTGATGTGGAACCTGATCTTGTCCCTTTCAGAATACGAAACAAGACCTTTCGTAAGATATGCCCTTACTGTAGATTTTGACCCAATAAACGTATATTGTCCTGAATTTCTTAATTACCCTAATACCGTAACAGGGTATGATTCGGTGATGAAAACAAGGATACTTGAAACAATGGGGTATATTCTGACCGCCCATACGAACGCAAAAAAGTTCTGTGTTTTTGCCGGTGTGGGCAATTCCGGTAAATCTCTATTGATAAATCCTTTAGAACTTGTTCTCATAGCCGTTTAAGCAACAAATGCAGGTGAGAAATGTAGATGATATTTTCTTCGGAATCGGCAGAATATTCAAAATCTTTGGATAATCTCCGATAGTCGCCAAACCACGAAAAAGTACGTTCAACACGCCAGCGTTTTGGCAGCGCTTCAAAGACGGGTTTTATCTGCTTTGAAATATCGATCATTACGTTGTGAAAAACTTCAAATGTATTTTTTAAAGTCCCTCTATACCCCTCATCTGCACATCCTGCATGGATAGAAGGGTACAAGAATAAAGCCTTTTCAAATACGAAAACGCCGCCCTTTGTATCGTGTTGATTTGCCTTATGGACATTGACTGCGAGAATATTTCCCATGATATCGGTCACGATATGACGTTTCACTCCTTTTGTTTTTTTCCCCCGTCATAGCCTTTTTTATCGCTTCTGTATGCTGTTTTCACGCTTTGTGAATCAATCAATGCGTAATGAGGTTCGGCTGATCTGCCGTCGCTAAGGCGTGCTTCTTTAACAAGATACCTCATGACCTTTTCCCATGTTCCTTTCCTTTTCGCACGACTATAAAAATTATAAACTGTTGAATAAGGCGGATAATCATGTGGAAGAGCTCTCCATTGACAGCCTGTTTTCACAACATATATGACTGCTTCTACAAGATTTCTCTTGTCATATTTGCTTTTATTCCCACTCGGGAAAAATTCTTTTATCTTTTCCCACTCACTGTCGCTTAAGTCGCTTGGGTATGCGGTCCGTTTGTATTCTGCTTTCATGTCTCTTATTATACCATATTTTTTCTATGAGAACAAGTTCTAATATAAGTGAAATGGGTGGGCACCTACCAACAGTCAGGCTAAACAAGTCTGACTGTTTCTGTTTTAAAGGAGAAAATAAAAATGGATACATCAATAAGACTCTGCACAATGGACGGCCTGCCCGAACTCCGCAACCTGTCAATCAACACGTTTTACGAAACATTCGCCCCGATGAACACTGCGGAAGATATGGAAAACTATCTCGCCACATCGTTTGATGAAGCAAAGTTCCGCAGGGAACTCAGCGACAGTAACACGGATTTTTTCTTCGTTTATTCCGGTGAGGAACTTGCTGGCTACATTAAGCTGAATGAAGCCCCGTCGCAGTCTGACGTCAACGACAAGACTTCACTGGAAATCGAGCGCATATATATCCTGTTGAAATATCAGGGTGAGGGGCTTGGCGCTTTGCTTATGGACAAGGCGATTTCCACAGCCAGAGAACGTGGCAAAGAGTACATCTGGCTCGGCGTCTAGGAGAAGAACGAGAAAGCGCTTGCGTTCTATAAAAAGCACGGATTCCATAAAATTGGTGAGCATTCGTTCGTTATCGGGAGCGATATTCAAACCGACCACCTCATGCGGCTTGATTTGAAAAAGTAACATATACCAATAAACGCCTTGCAGAATTTGTTTGTGCAAGGCGTTTATTATATTAATGTTCAAAGTCAGTTAGGATTACATTTCTTACAAGGCACATACCCGCTGGCAACAGCGCCGTCAAAATCTTCAGTGTACGCCTTGTTTGAATCTTTCATCTGCTTGACCGCTGAACAGCTTGGATAGTGTATCTTTTTGGTATTTGTGTTCAGAATGTACTGTGTTCCGACTGGCTCAACTTCCGCAGCGGTCGTGGTAGCCTGTACAGTTGTCTGGGTAGTTGTGGCAGTAGTCTGAACTGACGTCTGATACGCACTCGGCTGTTTATCAACGCTGATATTCTTTCCGTCAGAGGTGAAAACTATCGTGCCTTGCAGGTCGGTACGGAAAACCTCGATGTTTCGACTGTTCAGACGTTCCAGCACCTCGTCAGTGGGGTGTCCGTATTTGTTGCCCATTCCGCAGCTTATCACGGCGTAAGTTGGGTCAACTTTTTTGAGAAAATTAGCAGACGACGAGGTAGCAGAGCCATGGTGTCCGACTTTCAAAACATCGCATTTAATGTTAGTCCAGATGTCATCTTCCTCGGATTTTTCAGCGTCTCCGGTGAAAAGAAATTTGTTCTCGGCGTACGTCAGCTTGATTACCACGGAACTGTTGTTGCTGTCATCGCTGAGAGTTTTTGGAGCAACTACCTCTATCAGAAGCTCCGGCTCATCAAGGATAACCGAGCCAGCCATTACTTCATGAACTGCCGCCCCACTGTTCTCAACTGCGTCCAACATATGCTCGTATGTCTGCGTTGTCGTCGTGAACGATGTAGCATAGAAATTCTTGATATTGAACGTGTTCAGCACGTCCGCCATGCCGCCGATGTGGTCAGCATGAGGGTGGGTAGCTACAACATAATCCAACGTATCATAACCCTGACCATATATGTAGGTTACAATGCTGTCGCCGTACTCACTTTCGCCTGCGTCAATGAGCATGGTTTCTTTGTTCGGAAGCTCAATAAAACAGCTGTCGCCCTGTCCAACGTCAAGGAAATGCACCTTGAGTTCTTGATATTCTGACGGTTCCGGAGCAGGCACTGTGACTATCGTTTCGGTTTCTGTGGTGACGGTTGTTACTTCTGTTGTCGGAACAGCCGAAGTTTCCTCGGATATTTCAGCAGACGGAATTATAGGCTCAACGGACGGCTCGGTCGAGATTTCGGGCGTAGAAGATGTCGTGAAAACCAGACTGCCGTCAGAAGAAGCGATTTCCGAATAGTTCACATCTGCCGCAGATTCTCCGGATCCGCAGGCAGTAAGCGAAAGAATTGCCGCTAATATTGCTGAAAAAGAAAATAATTTGTGTTTCATTGTGTATTCCTCCTGTTTTTGTTTATTATAACACCTTGTGAGTGCGAAAATTGTTGCTTTTAGGGAGCAGAATACTGTTTGTAGGTTTCTATATCAATAAGTACACAGTTTCGCTCGATAATCAATTTTCCGTCTTTTAAGATATCAAATCTAATATTTAACCACATTATAGCATATTATATCTCGCATTTCAATATTAATTACGGAATTGTTCACACATAAAACGCTATCGTGTAGGATAAAATATATCACAGAGGTGATATTGAATGACGGAAAAGGAGTTCTCGCTGCGTCTGGCGCAGCTCCGCAGTGAAAAGGGAGTATCGGCAAGGGATATGAGCCTGTCGATCGGACAGAATGCCAGCTACATCAATAATATTGAAAATGGCAAGGCACTGCCGTCCATGACGGGATTTTTCTATATATGCGAATACCTGAACATCACTCCCGGCGAGTTTTTCGACGCGGAAAACAAGAATCCGGAAAAGATTCAGGAAGTGGTCGAGAATCTCAAAAAGCTGGACAGTGAACAGCTAGACAACATCTCGGCAATCATACGGGACCTTGCAAAATAGCAAAAGGCGCGGCTTTACATAGCTGCGCCTTTTCATATTCATTTGATTCCGAGTAAATTATTGACGGTCACGTTAAAACATTTGCTTAATGCTATAATTTCTATGTCGGTCACAAATCTCTCGCCGGATTCTATGCGCTGGACTGCGTTTTTGTCGATATCCAGACCTACGACCTGCAATCTGTCCGAAAGCTCGCGCTGTGAGATTTGAAGCGCCTTGCGGAGTTCTTTTACTCTCAGTCCCGATATGTTGTTGCGTCCGTCTGCGGTTCTTGCTTTGAACATTTTGTCTACCTCCTGCTTAATGTCAATCTTGATATAGGCAACTCTGCCATGATATGGTTACTGAATGCTGTGCTTGGAAATACCACCTATCATTATACCCTATTTATCGGGTATATGCAATACACTTTTTTCCCATTATAATATAAGATAGGTGATATTATGATAAATTACGACCCTTTCTGGGCATACCTTGCCGAACATGGCATAAGTACATATAAGCTGATAAACAGCTACGGCGTCAGCAAAGGTCTTATTGATCGAATGAAGCACAACAAGGCAATAACAACTTTCACGATCAATGAGCTGTGTAATACATTGGACTGCAATCTGAACGACATCATGGTATTCGTTCCAGATAACAAAGAGAATAATGAGTAAGACTTTCGAGAAATCGGAAGTCTTAATTTTCTTTTAGGCTAAGTGTCTTTTTGATTATAAGTGTTAGTCGTCCTGAGATTTGCTCTCGATCATTCTGCGCATGTATCCTTTGATCTCAATCACCTGAACAGCGCTCAGACTGTCGATAAGCTACTTTGTCTGGGTACGGACAAGTTCATCGTCCAGAACGGCAAAATCGCTTTTACAGAGCAGATAATCCACGGAAACACCATAGGTCGTCGATAATTTTATAAGAATACTAACTGGGATATCTCTGTTTCCACATTCATACATGGAAAGCGTGGTCTGGTCTATAAAGAGCTGTTCAGCCATCTGTTCCTGGGTCATTTTAAGTTTCTTTCGCAGGAAACGAATCCTATTCTTATAAGACACCGCCATGTTTACACCTCCTTTCCGGAGATTAGTATATAACATTTACGATGGTTTTTCAACCTACAATGTGTCATATTCTTACGACACATTGTCATACAAAACCACTATATTTTGTGTTATAATAGATATAGGAACAAATAAGCGACGGAAACAAAACCACTCCTTTTCGGAGAGTCGGACTAATCTCATTATCCGGAAATATTACGCCGCTTTAGTTCCTGCTCAGTTCCTTGACAACTAAATAGCAATGCAGATAACAACAAACTGATGTCCTTAAAGACGCGCCACAAAATTCCTGCTGTTGATCTGACGGAGTATCTCATTATCCGTGACCACCAATCTACCGCGCGAGAATAACAGATATTCCGCCACCTGCCGACAGTCCGCAGGAACCCTAAACGCATAGGAACTCCTTAAAGGAACGAGCGCGGAGGACACAGTTATAATGATACTTCCGGCGACGGCTTGTCCCATAGGAATGGGCAGGGGTGAAAGTCCCATGCCAGGGTGCGTACTACCTGGGTCTGCATTGACACGCCAAAGCAGAAAAGGACGGGCATTTCTGCTCGTCCTTTACGCTGCGGTTATTTTATTAGATTCTTTGCTGTGATTTTACACAAATCTTTGCTGGTTTATTGGTAATTATGCTTAAATTCAATAAAATGGTGAGGGGATTGTGCTTTGCCGTCTTGACTTTTTAGACTTTAATGTGTTAAACTTTACTTGTGAAACGCACGTCATAAGTCTGAAACTGGAGGTAACTATAGCAATTCTCAATGAAGGGTATTTCCAACTTGCGAAGTCCCTTTGAGAATTGCTATTGATTATGGCAATGGTACTTATTATAACTGTTAGGAGGACAACAATATGACCTCAGAGCAGAAATCACTTATCATATCTCAGATATCGCTTCTTCTTGACCAGATGGTTGAGGCTCCGGCTGAGCCTAAAGCACCTGTTAAGGACGGTCCACGCGAAATGCTCACGACCAAGGAGTGTCTTGAAACAGTAAAGGGATTATCGTTCCACACGCTTCGTGTTCTGATTGCCAAAGGTGAAATTCAAGCGTTTAGAACAGGCGAGAACGGACGTGGACGTATCCTTGTCCCCAAGAGTTCGCTTCTTGCCTATTTTGACAGACTTTAAGACGAGAATCGCATTGCGATTATGCGTTAAAAGAGTCTGTGCAGGAGGTAATCTGAACATATGGCTACAATAAGGAAACGCGGTAAGACTTATCAAATCCGCGTCAGCACAGGATATGACGCGCTCTACCGTCAGGTGGTGCGTACAAAAACCTGGAAACCCAAACCCGGAATGAGCGATAAACAGATAGAAGCCGAACTTAATAAGCAGGCGGTAATGTTTGAGGAACTCTGCACCAGAGGAATCGTTCCATCAAATATGAAGTTTCAGGAGCTTGCAGAGAAATGGTTTGACGAATATGCAGTTGTCAATCTCAAGAAATCCTCGGTACAGCGGCTCAGAGGGGTGACAAAGCGGATTTATTCCGCATTCGGGCATATCAGGGTAGACAAGATAACCCGCGGTCAGATACAGGCATTCATTGATGACCTGGCACGGAACGGAAAAAACTTTTTGAATGGTCAGCCGCTTTACCGAAAAACCATCATTCATCATCTGAATCTCTTGTCCGACGTGTTTAATTACGCGATACGATTGGAGATGATAGAGGATAATCCGTGCAAGAATATTTTCGTTCCCAAAGGCAGGAAAAAGGAAAAAGAAATATACACTGTCGAGGAAATGAAACAGCTTTTCGCACTCGCAGAAGAATACGGCACTCTGGATTATCGAGCTTTTCTTACGCTGGCGGTGTACAGCGGATTCAGAAGCGGCGAGCTTATGGGGCTTGAATGGAAGGATATCGACTGGGACAACAACGTTATAAGCGTCCGCAGGACTGCAAACTATACGGCAACAGACGGAACCTATACAGACACTCCGAAAACAAAAAAATCGGTGCGGTCGCTTAAACTGCCTGATGTAGTATTCGACCGGCTAAGAGAGCTGCGCATGCAGCAGCTTGAGAACAAAGAAATATTCGGAACAAAATGGGTAGACAGTGACCGGATATTTGTGAACAAGCTAGGAAAGCCGCTGTACAAAGGAGAGCCTTACAAGTGGCAGAAAAAGCTCACAGAGGAACACGGCATGAAATTCTGTGATATTCATTCGCTCAGGCATTTTAACGCTACGGTGCTGATTCACTCCGGAATTGATGCCGCAGCAGTGTCAAGCGCTCTGGGACATTCCAGCATAAGCACAACAACAAACATTTACTGCCATGCTTTTAACGAAGCGCAGGCAAGGACAGGGAATGCAATAGCAGCCGCATTGGACTTCACAAGTTTCCCTAAAGGGGAAGTTTCAGAAAATAAAAGGACAGAAATGCCTCTCTCAGAGCGCATTATTGCTCACAATTCTGATGCCGCGAAGGACATATGAAGGACAAAATTGCCTTTTCATGGCAAAACAAAAGCCCTACAAACGGCTTAATACAGCCATTTGCAGGACCTTGAAGTGTGGTGGAGCCGAGGGGAATTGAACCCCTGTCCGAAAACCCGTCCTCACGACTTTCTTCGGGTGCAGTCGGTCTTTTAGATCTCCCGTGCCTGAACGCCGACAGACAGGCTTTCAGGTTTGGCAGCCTTTAGTACATCAGAGATTACAAGGCAACTCATCAATGACGTTCACCACTAGTCGACGCCATATCCCCGCCCGTGGTACTGCGAGGTATGACGGCAGCGCGCTTAGGCAGCTACTAACTCAGAATTGTAATCTGCGTTTAAATTTAAAGGTGCGACGATTAAAGTGATTTCGCCCTCACTACCCGCTTATCGAGCCTCAGGATCCCCGTCGAAGCCTTTACGGCCCCATGGAACTAAAGCTTTGTTTATACAGTATACCACACTTGAAGCGTTTTGTCAAGAGGCGAAACGCTCCAACCGCCCTGCTCTTCCAGGATCTCAAACTCTAGTATAACACGGATAATCCGGTTTAAACAGTACATCTGAAATATTCCGGAAGCACGGTAAAACGCACCTCCGGGAACTATCGCGGAAACCTTGCAGGAACAAAAGATCACCTGCTCAAGCTGACCTAAACACGCTCAGCCAAAGTTTATTCCGCATATTTTCAATGAATCTTCCGGACATTTGAAACAGCCGCCCGGGTGCCATGATACAACATACAGCTCACCCTGAATGGAGAAAAGGGGCGCCTGTTCGGAATCACTCTGCACGGCAGAAGCCGTCCTCGGATCTTCGTCCCAGACTGGAGAAGAAAAGATCTCAGATGAGCCGCAGCTCATAGATCAGGATTGCGAAGCGTATTGCGTTATGGAGTGTTGTCGGGTTGACGGATTGTTGAATTATCGAATTCGCGTTCAGCGGCTTGCGAAGTCTGGCATACCCGAGTTGACACGCTGTTTCCGCAGAAACAGTCATGATCCAGCAGCCATCGTGAGAGCCTGATGAATTGCGGTTCTATTTCCTCAATAATTCGCCCGCCTTGCGGAAGGCACTATTGAAATGGTGTTATCAGCACCATAGCTTTTAGTTCCGTTACTTCTGACCTGTATGCTGTATCATGGCACCCGGTGGTGCCGGGAGTATCACTCCCGGACGCCGGCTACGATCGTTTCAAATTCGTCTGAGATGTTCCACCTGGGAACGAAGTCAACGTCGGTCGTCACAAGCGCCTTGTCTATCCATGCCGAAGCCGCCTTCGCCTGCTGGGTGAGTTCCTCGGCCTTGCTGCGCACTGCGTTCCGGTCAAAGGATATCGTGCTGATCACCGTCGCGGGTACGTTGTAGGCAGTCTGCCTGCCGTCGATGTCAAACTTGTAGCTTGTGTCCATGTAGTCACGCCTGAGGTTGCGGAGGTCAAGAAGGCTGCGGTACTTTTTTATGAGTTCGTGACGCTCCTTGTTCAGGCTTATCTCAAGGTCGAGGTTGCGCGGAAGCTTCTGCTTCGCCGCTGAGATCGCAAGAGCACATCTTTCGCGTTCCCTGCGCGCCTCGTCCAGAAAGAGGATAAGCTCGTCGCCGGTCACACTGTAGCTGCGGAGATCCTCAACGTCCTCCTGCGTGTCCTCCATTCCGCTGTTTACCTCGGAATACCTCAGCACCTTCCGCGAGGTGTACAGGTAGTTATCGCTGCTGATCGTCCGGACATCAAGACGCGGCGACACCGGGCTGAGCAGGTCCCGCGCCGTCTGCATTGATGTGCTGAGAAAATTCATGTATGCGAATGCGTCCTTGAGGTTCATCGGTTCTGTATTTACTGACATATTTCTGCCTCCATTTGTCTGCGTTTTGTCTTTCTGGTATTATATATTCAGATTTTCCCCGGGCGTCAACTGATTTTTTATAAAAAACGCCCCTGACTTTTCGTCAGAGGCATATTCCGGAATATGTCACGCGCACATCATCGTCCGGAGCTGCTTGAGGGTCCTGTTGACCATCTTCCGTACGCCCTCCTTGGAGGCGCCCAGCTCCTCGCCGATTTTCCCGTAGCTCTCGCCGTGGACGACGCAGCGTATCATCGCAGCCTTGTTCCTGTCGTCCGGCAGGGAGTCAAGGCATTCCCGCATTTTTCCGAGCATTATTTTATTTTCCACGGTCTCCTCGACGCCGGGCTCGTCCGATACGATGGTATCGCCAACAGTCGCGTCTCCGTCCTCGCCGGCGGGGTCGTTCAGGCGTATGACGGCGCTGCCGCTTTCCGCCATGCGGACGTTCCTAAGCCTGAGCTGTCCCCACCCCAGCTCCTTCATCAGGAGTTCGTCGGATGGCTCGCAGGAATTCAGCCTGAAAAGCTGCTCACGCTTGCGCCGGAGCTGGTTCACGCTGGCAACATAGTGCCTGCCGCGGATATCGCAGTCCGCCGAGTAGCTTTTCATAAAGCTGTCGAACGCCGCAGAAATGTAGGTCGGCAGGCTGGCGCGGTCAGGATCAAAGCGCTGGAGCACCCTGTCCAGGCAGAAGTAGAATTCGTTCACCCAGTCGCATGGCTCCATATCAGACCGGACCGCTGAACCTCCGGTGACTGCCCGGACGCGCTTCGCAGCGATCAGAAGGCAGTAGCTGATCAGCTTTTCGCGGCGCTCCCCAGGGAGGGACTCCAGCCCTGAGCGGGAAGCCTCCCCAGCGTATTCAGCGGCTTCCCCGCCGCTTACGTTCGCGGTGCGCTCCAGTTCAGCTATGTAATTCTGGATAGAAGTAACGATGTCAAGATTTTCGATGCTCATAATTTCCTCCTTGTCTGACCAGTCGTGTTCAGAAGTGTTCCTGAGAAAAAATGTCGCGTCATTATGCCGATTGCGCCGCCGGAGCCTCCTGTCCTTAGAAATAAAAAACTCAGAAAGCCGCTGTTTTGCCCGCAGCATTAACTGAGTGCTTCAAAATGAGGTGGAATCTAATTATACAACAGAAATATTCCTTTGTCAACCCCCTTCGGCAACTTTTTTACAAATTCAGGTGAAATCCGGAATCAGGTCAGACAAAAATATCCCCCGCACTCGTCATGCGAGGGATAAATATTGAGTTCAGAACTGATTATGTGAGGTTCTTGATAGCTTCGTTGATCTCGTTGATACGAGCGTCGATAACTGCGAAGTTAGCCTCTCTCAGCTGAGTGTAGGACTGCTCGCCCTGAATGTAAACATACTTGGTGAGCTGCTCTACGTTGGAATCTGCGGTATCAGCAGAAGCGATATCGGTACCAAGACCGTTCTTGAAGTCGAAGATAGGAGTGAGCTTGCTGGTGCCATCCAGAGTGGTCTGGCTGTAAATGAAGTCGAGGTTGTAGTCAGACCAGCCGTTCTTCTCCTTAGACTGTGCGATGGAAGCAGCGGTTGTAGCCGGGTCGAGAGAAGCGGTAACGTTGCAGTCGATCCATGCAGCTACGCCTGCGTCGTTTGTGGAGCCCTTGCACCACATCAGAGCGTCCTGCTTCATGAAGTGGTAGTACTTGTCAGCCTGCGGATCGCGCGGATAAGGAACTACGCAGATCTCATCGTCAGACCAGCCGAATCTCTGAGCAAATCTGTTCAGGCCGGAATCGCCTTCGAACTCCCATGTACCGCCGTTGCCATAGAACAGGGTATCGCCCTGCGCCCATGCCTTCGGGTTAACAGACCAGCCGTTGAGCTCGTGTCTCGGATAACGGAGGTTCTCCTTCTGGAGGGTGGAGAGCAGATCCATTGCACGCTCTACGTTAGCGTCGTACATGTTGTTTGTGATAACGCCGTTTACGTTGGATACAATAGGAGTACCGGTGGATACAACGAACTCGTTCTCAGGGTTGTAACCGTCGATGGTGTACTTGTTGTCGCCGGACTTCTGGAACTCTCTTGCCATATCGAGGAATGCGTCCCATGTCCACTCGTCGTTCTCGAACAGGGTTCTCGGATCCTGGAGACCAGCGCCCTCAACTACGCTCTTTCTGTAGTAGAGCAGGGAGTCGAAGGAGATCTCATAGATAGCGCAGTAGTATCTGCCGTTGAGCTGGAACTGATCCATAACATCTCTGGCACCGTCCCACTTGGAGGAACTGAGGTCGATGATCTTGTCAACAGGCTGATATCTGCCCTTCAGAACGCCGTACGGGAAGTCGCGGATCTCGAACGGGAACAGGTCGGGGGAGTCGCCGGACTGGATAGCTGTAGCCAGCTTGTCGTAACGCTCGCCGAAAGCCACGTTGATGTACTCAAAGATTCTGCCCTCGCGGGAAGGATCGTCACCGGTAGCGGGAATGCCGTATGCCTTCTTGAACAGCTCTGCAGCCGCGGTGGTCTCGTCGATATCCCACCATGCCATCCACTTGATGCGCTTGTCGACCTTCAGGTCGGGGTTATCGAGGCTTGCTGCCGCACCCTCTACTGCTTCCTGAACAGCGGGGTCGGTGTCGTAGGTGGTGGTTACCAGCGGAGTGGTAACTACAGCGTTTGCGTTTGCATCGGGAGCAGTTGCATTGCTTGCGCCGGCATTGCTGCCGACAGCCGGTGTCTCCTCATCGCATGCGGTGAGTGCGAGAACCATGGCGGAAGCAAGAACAGCGGCTGCTGCGCGCTTAAACTTGTTCATGGGTTAACCTCCATTAAGTTAGTAAATAATAAAGCAGGGACAAAATATTTCTGTCATATATTATTATACAGTAAAGTTTGTGATATTTCAATATAAATTTTAGATAATTTCAACGCATTTTCTTTGTGCAATATCGCACAGTACAGAACAATATTTTACTTAATCTTATCATATATTAGGTAAAATTTTAAGATAATTCTTAAATTAACCGCCTAAATGCCGTTAAAAAATCACTTATTAAATTTCAATTTTGCATTTTATGTAGAGCCATTAAACAGCTTTTTCCAGTTACAGTTTTTTCACTTCAGGCGCTAAAAATTTCCTCAGACTACTTGATTTTTTCATCTGATTGTGATATAATTTAATCGTTATATGGGGGTGTAGCTCAGCTGGGAGAGCGCTTGCTTCGCATGTAAGAGGTCAGGGGTTCGAATCCCCCCATCTCCACCAAAACAACAAAATATGGAAGAATGGCTTAACAGCGCAGTTCGTACTGCATTGTTAAGCCATTTGCTTTATTCTTTTCACCCGATGACCCCATCGGGGCATGCGATAAATCCCGTCACCAACAATGTGGCGGCACAGGAGTTCCGCGAATATCAGCGCCACCCTAGTGGCTCATCATCTCAGCCATTCCGGAGAACATATCCGCGATGAACCCAGGGGTCTCCGGGAGTTCCTTCATGATTAGCGCCCTGACCTCCGCCGCCGGGGCTGACTCGCTCACTTCAACAGCGCCCCGCACAACATCTCCGATAGCCACATGAGCGCTGGTGGAATATCCCCCGCACGAGATATGAGAAGCATCAGCCGCTCCCCCGACCGCGTACATTCCGCATGCTGAGCCGCCGAAAGCAAGCCAGCCCGCAGACGCCCCTCCGAACGCGATAAGTCCCGCCGCGAGCGCTCCAAATGCAAGCACCCCAACCGAGAAAGTCCCCAGCGCCAGAAGCCCCGCAGAAATCAGCCCGAACGAAACCACCCCAACAGACAGGAATCCCCCGGCAACAACTCCCACCGCCTTGTTACCCAGAGCGAAAATTCCCTTTGCAGTGTACCTTCCGGCTCCAAAATTTATATGTACCAGCGGAACCCCCCGGACGGTCCGCCTGCTTTTGTACTCAAAGTGCAGCCGGGACCTCAGCGGTTTAGTATCCTGTATCGCTTCAGCGGGTTCGGAGGGTTCGAAGGGTCTGGAAGCCTCCTGCGGCTCCCCCTTTATAAGCTCGTCGGTGCTGACTCCGAATATGTCGCTCATCATAGCTAGCTTCTCAAGCTCCGGAGTAGTGGAGCCAAGCTCCCATTTGGAGACGGTCTGGCGCGTCACGCCGAGCCGCTCCCCGAGCTGCTCCTGCGACCAGCCCCTTGAATGGCGCAGCTCTGTCAGTTTCTCTGAAAATTTCATATTATTACCTCCTGGTTTTTGTATGCCTTGTGCTATAAATATACCACAATCGGCGCTGAATGTCTACCAATTTCCGTTTGAAGGCTGTCAACCAAACTTAACATCGGCTCTGTTATGCGGTTTTCAGACATGTGACAGAATTAGTGATCCACCCCGCCTCCAACAAAAAGTACTTGATTTTTTAGGAATTATGTGGTATATTATAAGTAGCACATTTCCCGCCGGTAATCGGCGTATTATATATAATATGGAGGTAAATAATGTCCGTTAATCTTCAGAAGGGTCAGAAGGTCGACCTTACCAAAGGAAACACCGGCTTAAAGACCATACTAGTAGGCCTTGGCTGGGACGAGGCTCCCAGAAAGTTCTCGCTTTTCTCAAAGCACGAGGATATCGACTGCGACGCTTCCGCGCTGCTGATAAGCGCGCAGACCGGCAAGCTGAACGGTCCTGTGGACGTCGTATATTTCGGTAATCTCACCCACCAGACCGGCGCAGTCCACCACATGGGCGACAACCTGACCGGCGCGGGCGACGGCGACGACGAGCAGATACTCGTTGAACTCCCGAAGCTTGGGAACGCATATTCAAAGATAGTATTCGTTGTGAACATCTACCAGGCTATGCAGCGCAAACAGCATTTCGGTATGATCAAGAACGCCTTTATACGCCTCGTTGACGCGGAAAAGGGCGTTGAGCTGTGCAGGTACAATCTCTCGGAGAACTACGACGGAAAGACCGCGATGATCTTCGGCGAGATCTACCTTTACAACGGCGAATGGAAATTTAACGCGATCGGCGAGCCTACCAACGACAATGGTATCTCGGAGCTTGCCGCAAGATATCAGCGCTGATTTTAAGGAGGTTTTATCATGACAAAGAAGCTCGTAATTATCGCAGGGATAATCGGACTGGCAACAATAGCAGCCGCAGCGGTTGCGTTCTTCCTCACCAAGAACAAGACCATCGCGGAAGCCCTCGACTGCGAAGAAGACGACGAGATCTGATCTCTGTGACCCAAGCAAACCGCCCTGTTGAATGCGGGGCGGTTTTTATTTCTATATTTCAGGAGAACACCATGGCAAAGGAAAAAGAAGTCAAGACAAACGCAATGCGCATGCTGGACAAGCTCAAGCTTCCCTATAAGGTCCACCTTTATGAATGCGACGAATTCATCGACGGCGTACACATCGCCGAACTCCTCGGGGAGAGCTGCGACAGCTGCTTCAAGACCCTCGTCACCGTCGGCAAAAGCGGGAACTACTACGTTTTCGCCCTGCCCGTCGACAAGGAGCTCGACATGAAAAAGTGCGCCCGCGCAGTCGGCGAGAAATCGCTTGAAATGGTGCATGTCAAGGATATCAACGCCGTGACCGGATATATCCGCGGAGGCTGCACCCCCATCGGAATGAAGAAGCAGTACAAGACCGTTATACACAAGTCCGCACTGGATTTCGAGCAAATGATAATCAGCGGCGGAAAACTCGGCGCCCAGCTGGAGCTTGCCCCCGCAGACCTCGCGAAAGCCTGCAGCGGCTCCTTCGAGGATATCATCGCGGAATAACGCCTTACGCTGCCGCACGCCCGGCGCGGGACCCAGACTACATGAATAACTTACGGAGAACACTATGAAAAAACTCATCACCGCAGCAGCGGCTCTACTACTTACGGCGGGTATAGCGGGACTTACCGCATGCTCCGGCAGCGCCGAAGCCTCCGTAGCTTTGACGAAATCCGGCAGCGAACTCACCGCGGCGGGAATAAAGCTGAACCTCCCGGAAAACTGGACCGCGACAGTCGGCGACAAGGTATACGAAATAGTGCTTGACAGCGCAGGTTCCGGCAGCTCGTCCGACGTCGAGTCGTTCAAGAAGCTGTGCGAGGATAACGGAACAGCCTACCTTGCGTACGCCGTGAACTCCGAAGAAACCGCGGTGCTGACCCTCACGTCGCTCAGAATAACCCCCGACGAAACCACCGGCGAGATACTCACCGCCGGGGACTACGCACGCCAGAACCACGATACCGCAGTATTCAGCTATCAGGCAAGCGGAATGTACATCAGGAACTCCAGCTTCGGCGAGGAGCAGCTTGCAGGCAGGAGCGGATACCTCTCCCACTTTGAGCTGTGCTCCGACGAGGAGGTCTCGGAGCTGATACTGGGTCAGTCTGAGTTCACCTTTGAGCAGGACGGAAAGTTCTACTCCATTCAGACCTACTACCACAACGAGACCGCCGCCGCAGACGTCGACGAGATACTCGCCAACATGACCGCGCAATGAGAGATATCCGCAGCATAAAAGCCGCCGTTTTCGACCTCGACGGAACTCTCCTTGATTCTACCGCCGCATGGGAAGGTCTTGGCGAGCGTTACCTCGCCGGGCGCGGGATAACTCCCGAGCCGGGACTTGACGAGAAGCTCCGCTGCATGACCCTGCCCGACGGCAGCGCGTATCTGAAATCCGCCTATTCCCTGCTGGAGCCTCCCGACAAGATACTCCGAGATATCCTGCGCGGAATCGAGGAATTCTACCTAGCCGAATGCCCGCTGAAACCCGGCGCGCAGGAGCTTCTCGGGCTGCTCTCGCGGCGCGGAGTGGGTATTTCCGCAGCCACCGCCGGAGATGAGCGCCTTGCGCACGCCGCATTAGAGCGTCTCGGGGTGCTCGGGTATTTCTCCGCGCTGCTGACCTGCGAAGGCTACGGCGGCAAGGACAAGCCCGATATATTCCTGAATGCGGCAGCCGCCGCGGGCGGAATTCCGGAAAACACCGCGGTTTTCGAGGATTCGCTCCATGCGCTCCTCACCGCGAAGCAGGCGGGATTCCTCGCCGTTGGGGTGTACGACCCCGGCGAGCCTCAGCAGGAAAAACTCAAAGCCAGCGCCGACTACTATTTCAGAAACCTGTCCGACTGCTCCGAACTATTCCTGGCTACTCCTGGCTATTCCGGGCTATTCGCTGAGCTTTAACAGCGCGTCCGCCATGCAGTCGCCGAGAAGCTCCCCGGAGTAGACCGCTTCGTCAAGCGAATTCGCGTGGCTGCCGACCTCTATCAGCAGCGACCCCGTGGAAATATGCTGATTGTAGTTCCGGTAGTCGAACAATATAGGTCTGGCAAGCCCGGGGTACAGCTTCTCAGCCGAGCTTTGTATCATGCACGCCAGCCTGAAATTCTCGAGATATTCCGGCATATTGCCGAATCTTCCGTCATCGCAGCCGGTTATCACCATGAACTGCGCGGCGTTCCTGCCGTTTATCTCCGCCACCGGAGCAGTCCGGCTGCCGTCCGCAGAGGATATCGCGTCCCGGTGGAGGTCGATTATAACCTTTATCGACGGGTATTCCTCGAGCGCGGCGCGTATCGTAACTTCGCTGCGGTCGTACGCGCCGGTGTACGCCGGGTAGTCGTGTATCGTGCCGTCGTGCAGCACCGATATCCCGTGTTCTGCGAGCTTCTGCGCGAGCGCGTCCCCGACCCGGGTCATGTTGTAGTCAGGGTCGCGGGTACGGAACGGGTATTCCGCGTCGTAGTAGCTGCGCTGGTACGGCTCGTAGCTCTCTGTGGTGTGCGTGTGGACTATCAGCACCTGCGGAGCCTGCACGTCCGGCGTTACCACTATGTCCGGCTGGGACTCCGCGGCTGCGGTCAGCTTCTCGGCGCTGTCGGAGGTGCAGTTCCACACCATTCCCCCGCCCGGGAGGTCTATGTAGTCGTCGCCGACGTAATCGCCGTAGTGCTTCCGGTATATCGGACCGCTCCTGTTCCCCGCTGAGGTGCGGTCAACTCCGTCGTCGAACTCCGCAATGTTCTGGGTTATCACCCGTGCATACGGCTCTGACGGCGCTTCCGTTGTAACAGCGGTCGGCTGGGGCGATTCCGGAGCTTGCTCTGTTTGCTCCGCTGTCAGCTCTGCCTCCTCGAGGGTGAGCTGAAGCTCGGCTGCCTCGGTGCATTCCGGCGGAGATTCCTCCGTCAGCGGCTGTTCTTCCTCTGAAAAGATGGGGTTTCGCGCCGGAAACGCCGTCGTGTTGTCCGGGAGCTTTATCCCGGCAGTCAGCAGCGCCGCGTGACGCGCGGCTCCCCATGTGACGCTTACCGCGTCCGAAGGGCTTGTCCCTCCGGCTGCAAGAATTGCAAATACCGCTGCGGTAGTTCCCGCGGCGGTAATTATTTTTTTCCGATCCATGCTGTTTCCCCTCCGTGTATCCAGATATATGTATCTACATCTGCTTCATATATATGCGGATAACAGAAGGAATATTCCATGAACTTTGCGACAATTAACGACTATATAAAAATATCCCCTGCGAAACCGCAGGGGATATCTGAATATCAGCTTGTGAGCCTGACCGCTGGAATTACTCAGCGTCGAGAGTCTCGTTGTCCTCCATGAGTGCCTTGATGGAGAGGGAAACTCTGTTCTTCTCGGTGTCGATGTCGATGATCTTAGCCTCAACTTCCTGGCCAACAGTCAGAACATTGTTGATGTTGGTAACTCTCTCAGTGGAGATCTGGGAAATGTGGATCAGACCGTCAACGCCGGGAATGATCTGTGCGAATGCACCGAACTCGGTAATGCTTACGATAGTAGCCTTGATAACATCGCCGATCTGGTACTCCTCAACGAACTTTGTCCAGGGGTTCTCATCGGGATCCTTAGCGGAGAGGGAAACTCTCTTCTTCTCAGGATCGAAGGACTTAACGATAACGGTGATCTTGTCGCCTTCCTTAACGATGTCCTTGGGGTGGCCGACTCTGTTCCAGGTCAGCTCGCTGGTTCTTACCAGGCCGTCAACCGGACCGATGTCAACGAATACGCCGTAGTCCTCGATGGAGCGAACCTCGCCCTCGAACTTCTGACCAACCTGAATGTTCTCCCAGAACTTAGCTCTCTCAGCGTCGCGAACCTCTCTGGCAGCCTGACGGATAGAACCAACAACTCTGTTGCGCTGCTCGTTGATCTCGATTACCTTGAACTGTACGGTCTTCTTAACCAGATCCTCAAGCTTGCCGCTTCTCGGAACGCCGGTCTGGGAAGCAGGGATAAATACTCTTGTGCCGTTAGTTACAACGATCACGCCGCCCTTGACTGCCTGTGTAACCACGCCCTCGAGAGTCTCGTTAGCTTCCTTGGCTGCGGCGATCTTCTCCATGCCCAGCGCGGAATCTACTCTCTTCTTGGAGAGGAATACAACACCCTGAGAATCGTCTACCTTTGTAACGATAGCGTCGATCTCGTCGCCGACCTTAACGATGTCCTCAACCTTAGCGTTGGGGTCGTTTGTCAGCTCGTCGAGGGGTATGTAACCCGTGTGCTTTGTACCCAGCTCTACAACAGCCTCGTTCGGCTTAACGCTTACAACTGTTGCCTTAACTTTGGCGCCGTTATATAATCTCTTGCTCTCGGACTGCTCGAACAGTGCTGCAAAGCTCTCCTCATTTTCATTATTGTTGATGATCTCGCTCATTTTTAAATGAACCTCCTTTATTGTATAGGCGGGAGTTGAAGCTCCAGCCGTTATTCCGATAATACTATCGGAGTGCAGACCACTGATGATCTGCGGGGAAAGCTCTGAGGCACTCTCGATGAACACTGTGCGGCAATATCTCGAACAGATTTCAGCTAACTTTCCTGTGTTTGAGCTGTGCCTTCCTCCGACTACCAGCATAAGGTCAGCCCGTTTTGCAAGCTCCTCTGCGTTAGCCTGGCGCTCTGAGGTGGCGTTGCATATCGTATCGTATATCTTCACGCAGCTATATTCTTCCCGGATAATCTCCGAATATTCCAGAAATCTGCTGCGGTCGAAGGTGGTCTGTACAACGAGGATCGCTTCCCCGCCGGAAGCCCTGCACTCATCAAGAACGCTCCGGACTTCATCGAGCGCCATGCACGCGGCTGCCCTGCAGTTCGCATGCCCCATAATGCCCTGTACCTCCGGGTGCCCCCCGTCGCCGAGAATGATCACCGTGGAATCCGCGGGCTGCTCCGACACTATTTTGTGGATACGCTTCACAAACGGACAGGTCGCGTCCAGCAGCACGGAGCATACCGCCTGCGCCCTTTCCTCGGTATCCCTGCCGACCCCGTGGGAACGTATCACCAGGGGCTTCCCCTGCGCGTCCTGCACGTCTGCGGCTATATGAACTCCCCTTTTTTCAAGGGAATCGGTAACTATCGTGTTATGGATAAGCGGACCCAGCGTGAAAACCTCGCCGTATTTATCCGCCGCCTGCCCGGTAAGATCTATCGCGCGCTGAACGCCGAAACAGAATCCGGACTTATCCGCGGTCTCAATCAACATCAGGCATGTTCTCCCGGAGTTTCGCTATCTCGTCCATTATCGTGGAGCTTACCTGCTTAAGCATCTTTCTGTCGCTTATGTCGACGTCGAAATGTTTCGCCGGGATCTTCTCCCCGATCGAGATGTAGATATTCTGGCGGAATTTCTTCCTGCCGTACTGGATATACACCGGAACCACCGGCACCTTAGCCTGCGCCGCGATAATCGTAACGCCGCTTTTCGCCCTTCCGAGCGTGCCGTCCTTGGAGCGGGTGCCCTCCGGAAAGATAACGAATATACGCCCTTCCCCGAGGCTCTCCAGCGCCTTTTCGATCGCAGTGTTATCCTTCGCGCCCCGCCTTACCGGAAACGCGCCGAGCTTGGAAATAAGCCACGAAAATATCGGGTTTATCTCGAAAAGTTCCTCCTTCGCCATGAAGGTGTACTTCCCCTTGAAGGTGATGCCCACCACAGGCGGATCGTTGTTTGACACATGGTTGCTGGCGATTATGTAACCGCCCTTTTCCTTGGGGATATTCTCCCCGCCGATGACATGTATATGATAAACGATGATGTAGAATAATCTTGCGCAATTCCGGAGAAACGAATAGAACATCAGAGCTTCTCCTTTATTAAGCTGCAGATCAGTTCGCAGGACTGCTCAAAATCCAGCCCCGAGGTATCCGCAAGCACCGCGTCGTCCGCCTGCTTCAGCGGAGCCGCCGCCCTGTGCGAATCGTCGTAGTCGCGCTTGTTGAGATCCGCGAGGACCTCCTCGAACGTGGTCTGTACACCCTTGGCGCAAAGCTCGTCGTAACGGCGCTTCGCCCTTATCTCCGGCGCGGCGGTGAGAAAGATCTTCACCTGCGCGTTGGGAAGAACGACCGTTCCGATGTCGCGGCCGTCCATGATAACGTTGTTTTCAGCGGCAATACCGCGCTGGATACCCAGCAGCGCCGCCCTGACCTCCGGCACGGCGGAAACCGCGGAAGCCGCCATCGAGATCTCCGGCAGCCTTATCTCCGAGGAAACGTCCTCGCCGTTGAGGTAAATATGCTGAACGCCGTCGCAAAGCCTTATTTCGGGCTTTATCTCCGGCAGCCTGGAAGCGATATCGGCAGGATCCTTCATATTAGTGCCGCACCTGTGACAGTACAGCCCAACCGCTCTGTAGAGCGCCCCGGTGTCCACATAAATGAACCCGAGCTTCTTTGCCGCCTCCCGTGCTATGCTGCTTTTTCCAGCTCCTACGGGGCCGTCGATCGCCGCCGCGATATGCTTTTCCGGCATAAACATCACCTGAACGAACCACTATGCAAGTGGCTGAAATGTGAAAAAATGTAAATAGGCGAAACTACCCCCTACATTTATTCAATTTATTATAGCACACCTCAAAAAAAATTGCAAGTGTTTTTTTGCAATTTCATTGAAATTTCACGCAAAAAGTGAAAAAACTGTCGCAAGTGCCGATTTCCGGTCGGAAAATTCACGCCTGCGAAACAGCGAGCGCCGCGGAGTACGCCGTAGCGAACGCGATCTGCAGGTTGAACCCTCCGGTGTAGCCGTCGCAGTCGATGATCTCCCCTGCGAAATACAGCCCTGGACACAGCCTGCTCTCCATCGTGTTGGGGTTTATCTCCTTCACGGAGACGCCGCCCCTGGTGACGATAGCCTCCTCCACCGGGCGGAAGCCCCTGATATGCACCGTCAGCCCCTTGAGGAGCCTTCCCAGCTCGCGGCGCTGCTCCTTTGTGACCTCGTCGACCTTTTTGTCGGCGGGTATCCCGGAAAGCTCCGCCACTACCGGTGCGAGCTGCGCCGGAAGAAGCCCCCGGAGGCTGTCCGCGAAGCGCATTCCCTTGCGCTCCCCGAAATCCCGGAGAATACGCGCGTCAAGCTGTTTTTCCGACAGCGCGGGCTTCAGATCTATCACAACCGAGTATTTCCCCGGCTCCATCGCCGGAATGTGCGCGGAAGCGCTCAGGATCGTGGGACCTCCCACGCCGTAAGCGGTGAAAAGAAGCTCCCCGAAATCCTCGTAAACGGCTTTGCCGCCGCACATCAGCTTCATCGAAACATTGCGGAGGTCAAGACCTGCCGCACGGCTCACCCAGCGCTCCTCGGTCTCCATCGGGATAAGCGACGGCGAGCGCTCCGTGACGGTATGCCCCGCCTGCTGCGCGAGGGCGTACCCGGAGCCGTCCGAGCCGGTCAGCGGGTAGGAAAGCCCTCCCGTCGCGAGCACCACCGCCCGCGCCCGGACTTCCCTGCCGGAGATCAACGCTCCGGCGCACCTGCCGTCCTCGATAACCAGTCTGGTGCAGTTCCCGCGTATTATCTCCACGTTCAGCCTGCGGAGCTGATTTTCAAGCGCGTTAACCACGTCGCCCGCCTTGTCGGAAACAGGGAAAACGCGCTGTCCGCGCTCGGTTTTCAGCGGAACTCCCAGCCCCTCGAAATACTCCATCACGTCCGCGGGGGAACACTTCGAAAGCGCGCTGTAAAGGAACCTGGGGTTTCGCGGAACGTTTTTCAGCACGGTCTCGGGATCGCAGTTGTTCGTGATGTTGCAGCGCCCCTTGCCGGTTATCCCGAGCTTCCGCCCGAGGGATTTCCCGTGCTCCGCGACGGCGGCGGAAAGTCCCGTTTCAGCAGCGCGGGCGGCGCAGTACATTCCGGCTGCTCCGCCCCCGATTATCAGTATATCAAACATCTTTCTTGTAAACGTCGTTGTTGTCCCAGAGGGTCTCCAGCTTGCGGAAGGTCTGCTCCACGCGGCAGCGGTTGCGGTTGGAAACGGCTACGATAAGCGCGTTGAGAAGGCTCATCGGAGCTACCAGGCTGTCCACGAAGCTAACCATGTCGGAATAAGCGCACAGCGTCGTGTGAGCGTATTGCGCCAGCGGGGAATTCTCGCTGTCGGTGATGGCGATTATCTGGGAGCCGCAGTCATGCGCGAACTTGCACGCGTTGATGGTGCTCTTTGCGTACCTCGGGAAGGAAAGCCCGATGAAAACGTCCCCCTCGCCTATGTGGATCATCTGCTGGTAGATCTCGCTGGTCGCAACGGAGCCGATGAGCGTCACCTTGTCGAATATCAGCCTGAGATAGTAGTGCATGAAGCTTGCAAGAATGCCGGAGCTCATAGCGCCCTGAATGTAGACGCGGCGGGCGTCCACGATGGTGTTCACGGCGTTGTCGAAGGCCTCGCGGTCAACGTTTTCGAGGGTATGGCGTATCTTATCCATATCCTGGGTGAGGACTCCCTCGATGGGGTCGAGGTCGCCGATACGGCTTCTTGTAACGTCCATGCGCTGAATGGAGGTCAGGCGGTTCTTTATGTGGCTCTGGAGCGAGCGCTGGAGCTGCGGGTAGCCCTCGTAGCCAAGCTCGATAGCAAAGCGGACAACGGTGGATTCGCTGACGTTCACGGCGTTGCCGAGCTTGAGCGCGGTCATGTACGCCGCCTTTTCGTAGTGGTTGAGAATATAACTCGCGATGAGTTTCTGACTTTTTGAGAAAGTCGGCATCATCTGTTCTATCTGTTGGAGAAGATCTTCCTTCATTCCTGCACCTCTTTGTGTGTTTTTTCTGTAAATAATTCATGCGATTTCCCAGACGGGAAACCGCTCCTGCTTATATCATACACCATTTGCAGATTTTTTGCAAGCGGTTTTAAAAAATCTTTTATAAATCAAGAACCATAGCAGGTTATTTTTCCCTTTTGTTCACCAATAATGTGTAAAGGCGGAGGTATTTCGCCGCCGCCTTTGAAAGCACAACATCGGATTTACTGCAAAATCACTCGAGGTATTCTCCGACTATCCGCACCATCATATCATTGAGCTTCTCGACATCGTAGCTGCCGATGGTGGGTTCAATGTGGTCGTACCCTATGCCGCTGTCGTTGGTGAGGAACGTGTAGGTGCCGCCGGTTTTCAGCGCCATGCTCCGCAGCAGGTACTCGCAGGACTTGTCAACGCCGCTCGCCGCCACCGGAACTATGCGTATGCCCTTTTCAGCGGCTTCGCCGACGTGCTTCACCGTTTCGTCGATTATCTGCACGTCCCCGTGCGGCGGAGCGTCCAGCACAAGGAACATCACCTTAACGGAATCCTCGTCCCAGTTGTGGGAAACCGCGCTCTTCAGCGCTGTGTGCACCGCTTCGGGAGTGTCCCCGCCGCCGTCAGCGGTCTGCTCGGATATCGCCGTTACCGCCGCCGCGAGGTCGGTGGTGAACGGGTATTCCCGCACTACGTACTCGTCGCCCTCGTCGCGGTAGAAATTCACGCTTATCCGGGTCGGGACATTCGCGTTTTCACTGCGGATACGCGTCACCACGTCCTCGAGTTCGCATACCAGGTACTCAAGCTCATCGCCCATGGAGCCTGTGGTATCGCACATTATCATCAGGTCGAGGGACTTCGGAACGGGCTTCGCCGCGCCGTCCAGCGTGAATTCCGGCTCGATGTCGCCGTTTACCGTTTCCGTGAACGTCTGGGTGCTGCCGCCGTATTCCACGGTGAATTCCTCGGCGCCGCCGGACATTTCAGACTTCGCCCAGAACAGGTACGCCCTGCCCTTGTTGTCGGTGACTGCGGAAGTCCCCATTCCGGAGACCTTCGCGCCGGAAACCGCAGCGCCGGAGCTGTCCCTGACCGTCACAGCAGCGCGGTACTCCATTCCGGTGCGCCAGGTCTCCAGGTATCCTGCCCAGTCTGCGCCGTAGTTGTTGCTGGAATACAGGCTGTTCCAGAAGTCCCAGTTTTCGTTGTCGTTCCACTCGCCGCCGGTCAGAAGTCCCGCGCGCGGGTCTATCCACGGCTCCTCAGGCTCTATCGGGTCTATGGGTCCGATGGGGTCGATAGGGTCGATGGGGTCTATCGGAACTAACGGGTCTGTCGGCCCGGGGCAATCTGCAAAGCCGTCAGCCGCCGCCATTTCTGTGTCCGCGAATACTTCCCCTTCCGGCAGCGCCATGTCGCTGTCACCGCTCTTAACTCCTCCGATGTCGGTGGGGGCGTAGTCGTCTGAGGGCGACTCACCTGCGGAGTGCTCCGGCGCAGCAGTTGAAGGCGCGGCGGTAGACATAACCGGAGAAGAAGCCGCTGAATCAGCGGAACTAACTGGACTAACCGAACCTGCTGAACCGCCTGAACCACCCGAATCAGCAGAAGCCGCAGAGGAATCCGGGACGGAAACGCCGGCTCCGGAAGCTCCGGGAGTTCCGTACTCCGCGGAGCTTGCAGGGCTTGCGGAACCTACAGAACCTGCCGAACCTACGGAACCCGCTGAACCCGTCAAAACAGCCGAACCTTCCACAGAGTTTCCGCCGGAAGAACACCCTGTAAGCAGCGCCACAGCCGCCAGCAGAGCTATAACAGAACGTCTTTTCATAATCACCATACTCCTTTCGTGGGGGGGCATTTGTATATAATACCAGGAACTCCCTGAAAAGGTTGCATTGAAATTCAGATACGCAGGCTTATAATAGGTATTATATATGACGATTGTGTAAAATGCATATAAATTCTCCCGGTTCATCAGGGCGCATTTTTTCCCGGAAAGGCTGAAATTATGCAGAAATCCTGCAATTGGTTGAAAACTCATGTTTATGTTGATTATTTTGTTGAAAGTTTTTTGTGTAATTTTCACAAGCGCAGAGCGAAATGAAATTGATTTATTCTGCAAAAAACTGAAAATCAGCGTTAAAAGTGTTAAATTTCAATTTTTGTGTTGACGGCTGAATCATTTTTGGATATACTATAACCAAGAGATAAGGGATAAGACAGCACAGAGCTGCGATCCCAACTCGGCAGTGCATATAACGGCAGTGCAGAACAAAGAAAGATAATACAACGGAAGTTCACTTCCGGCATTACGGCAGAACTTTTTTAGGAGGTTTTAAACTATGTGCATGAAAGACGTAGAAGTAAAGAACCAGGTTGGTCTCCACGCAAGACCCGCAACTTTCTTTATCCAGAAGGCTAACGAGTACAAGTCTTCCATCTGGGTCGAGAAGGAAGAGCGCAGAGTAAACGCAAAGTCCCTGCTCGGTATCCTCTCTCTCGGTATCGTTGGCGGCGCTAAGATCCGCATCATCGCTGACGGCAGCGACGAGCAGCTCGCTGTTGACGGCCTCGTTAAGCTCGTAGAGAGCGGCTTCTCTGAGTAATCTGACTCGGGACATATAAGCGGCGTTTCGCTGCAAAGAATCAGGATTTAGGGGCAGGATCCGTTCATACGGTTTCTGCCCTGATTTGTTCAGGCAGTGTAAATCGTTTACACACGCAATTTCGGAGGATCTATGAAAAAGACCATCGCCGCAGTTCTCACGGCTGTTTCCATCTCCCTTGCCGCAGGCTGCGCGGCGAATCTCCCGGCGGGCTACGACAAATTCACCGCCGCACGAGAGAAATACGAGACCCTCAGCAGCGGCAGAGTGACCATGACCGACCTTACCACCGGCGATGAAATAATGCGGTTCAGCTTTTATTTCAACGTCAACGACGAGATGGTGTTCAGCTACTGGGGAAGCTGGCAGGGCGAAGAACAGCAGGCGTACAGCGACGGCGCGGAATTTTTCTACAAGGAATCCGGGGACGAGAAGTGGACGGTCATCGGCTCCGACGACGACGGGTACATCTACAACGTGTACAACCGCGGATACCGCTACCCCTACGCGGAGGGCAGGCTGTTCTTCCTTGCCGGGGAGGCTGTCCGGAACGCGGGGATAATCGAAAGCGGCGACGGCCCGACCTCCATCACCTACACCTACGACCCGGAGAAGCTGAATTCCGCTTCAATGCCCGGTGTGCAGGAGGATATCCAGAGCTTCGAAAGGCTGACCACGACCCTTGAGATCGACCAGCAGGGATATCCGTCGAGCTTCACTGAGGACGGCTCAGTAGTCACCGCCGCCGGAGAGGTCATGGACTTCAGCGTGCGTATCGACATCTCCGATATCAACGATGTCTACGACGTACAGAACCCGGTCGGCGAGATCTACAAGAAGGGCGAAAAGCCTGCCGAAAATTCGGAAAGCTCAGGAAATTCGGAAAGCTCCGAAAGTTCAGAAAACTGATAAATTACCGCCGGAATGCGCTGATTACCGCGTTTCCGGCGATTTTGTCTGAAATTTCCGTGAATTCGCTTCAGGCGGTTGCAAATTTCCCGGAAGTGTGCTATAATATTTCATAAGTGTAGAAAATAACGCAGTACTTTGTTAAAAGTAATGGAGATAATATGAGCAACGAAAATCCAACGAGCACCCGCGTCAGCGCAGGCGCTTTATATGACAACACGTCAGCCGCCGGGGAATACCTGTTCTCGGTGATGATGGTCATGCTCGCCACGCTCGGAAAGGCGCTGGCAAGGCTGTTCGCCGCGATAGACCGCCGTCTGGGCTGGCTCGGCGGCAAGATACTCAGCGGGCTGAAAATCCTCGGCGAGAAGATAGCCTCGCCGTTCCGCAGGTACGGCATGGCTTTACGAATGGGCTGCGCCGACATACGCCGCGCCCATGCAGACGGGATCGTACCGGCGTGCATAGCTGGTTTCCGCATGGTAGGCCGCATTCTGTTCGGAAAGCGCGGACTTGCAGTCACGCTGTGCAACTGGGCGCTTCCGATAATTAGCTGCGTGTTCCTGTTCAGCGTGGTGACATACGCCAACAGCATGACCTACGCGCTGAGGCTCTCTGTAAACGGCGACCTGATGGGCTACGTTTCAGACGAAACGGTGTTCACCGAGGCGGAAAAAATCGTGCAGCAGAGGATAACCTACCTCGACAGCAACACCGAAATGTTCAGCTTCAACAGCGACTACACCGTTGAAATGGTGGGCTACGGCTCAACTATGACAAAATACCAGCTCGCCGATAAAATGCTTCAATCCATGGGAGCCGAGATCTCCTACGCGTACGGAATGTACATAGGAAACTCCTTCTACGGAGCGCTCGAAACCAAAGACCGCGTAGACGCAGCTCTTGAGAACCTGCTCGACCAGTACCGCGAGGGCGGCGACGAGACCGTACAGTTTGAAAGCGAGATAAGCTACGAGCCGGGGCTGTACCTTACGGAAAGTATCGTCAGCGAGGACTCGATAATAAAGCTCATCACCTCTAAAAAGAGCGTTGCGGCGTACTACACCGTGGTCGAGGGAGATTCCCCCTACGGCATACTCGACAAGCTCGAAATGTCCGAGGAGGAGGTCGCTCTGCTGAACCCCGGTTTCTCAATGGAGAGCTCGCTGTTCATCGGCGATAAGATCCTGATAAACCAGGAGGAGCCGTTCCTTGCGGTTTCCGTCACGAGGACCGAGACCTACGACGAGCGCACTCCCTACGACACCACGTACACCGAGGATTCCACGCATTACGAAGGAACCTCCACAATAGTGCAGGAGGGCGTAAAGGGAACCGAGCGCGTTACCGCGAACGTTTCCTACATCAACGGCATTGAGACCCGCCGCAAGGTCATCGAGAGAGTAACTATAGAGGAGCCTACGACCGAGATAATCTCCATGGGCACAAAGGCAAAGCCCGCAGGAGTCACCGCTACCATACCGGATAACATGCCTATCGGACAGTTCCTGTGGCCGGTCGGCGGCGACGGCGGTCAGATCTCTGAGATGATGTACGGCTACGGCGGATACTACGGTCACAGCGGCATTGATATCTCCGCGCCGTACGGAACGCCTATCTACGCCGCGGAATCTGGTACGGTCATCCTGGCGTCGTGGTACTACGGCTACGGAAACTGCGTAATGATCCAGCACGCGAACGGCATGGTGACGGTCTACGGCCACGCAAGCTACCTGCACGTTTACGTAGGTCAGCAGGTAACTATGGGCGAGGTCATTGCGGACGTTGGTTCCACGGGACAGTCCACCGGCAACCACTGCCACTTCGAGGTGAGACTCAACGGAATGAACGGCGCGCGCCTCAATCCGATAAATTACCTCCCGTGGCACAGGAGAGCCTCCTGGTGCGTTGAGTACTGATAATATTAAGGAGCTGCATATTTCATGCAGCTCCTTTTTTACTATGAAAAATGGAGCTGTTTTCGCAGCCCCATTTTAATTTTGCACTCGATATCACACAAGGTATTCCCGCACAGCGGCGGCAAAATAGAAGCTCCCGCCGAAGTACATCAGACCGCCCTCGCGGTCGCGGCGCGCAAACTTGAGAGCCTCACGGGGAGAATGGAATATCTCCGCCCCGTCAAGCCCGGAGATGCGGCGCAGTTCCTCCGCAGGAACCTCCCCCTCGGAGAAGCCGTCGCAGAAATACACCCTGTCGAAGCAGGGCAGTATTTCCTGTAGAAACGCGCGGTGATCCTTCGTGTTCATCATGCCGATGAATGCAGTCCGGCGCTCGTACCCGGAATCCTCAAGCGCTGAGCGCACCGCCCTTGCCGCCTGCGGATTGTGTCCGCCGTCAAGCAGTATGTCCCCGGGGAGCAGCTCCATTCGCGCGGGGATCCTGGCACGCTCTATGCCCATCGCGATGTGCGCCGGAGTTACTCCGGCGCAGGTCAGCGCCTCTATCGCTGTAAGTGCGTTCGTTACCTGGTAGGCTCCGCCGAGGTTCAGGCGGTACTCCTGCCCCCTGTAGCGGAATCTGCTGCCGCGAAGCCCGGGCTTTTCCAGTATCTCCAGCTCCGAGCGGTCGGGAGTTATCAGCCTTGCGCCGGTCTGCGCGCAGCGTTCGCGGATAACATCCATCGCAGACTCCGGAATATCCAGTGCCGCAACAGCGTTACCGCCCTTTATTATGCCGCATTTCGAACGCGCTATCTCCTCCACGGTGCCGCCAAGTATCTTCGTGTGGTCAAGACCTATCGAGGTGAAAACCGCGCACTCCGGCTGCTTTATCACGTTCGTGGAATCCAGCGTGCCGCCGATACCCGCTTCCAGCACTACCCAATCCACCTGCTTTTCAGCATAGAAGAGGAACGCCGCCGCGTTAAGTATCTCAAACTGCGAGAATTCGAGACCGCCGCACTGCTCCGCTGCGTCGGCGACCTTGTTCAGGAGCCGCGCAAGGTCGGCGCAGGAGATCTCATACAGCCCGTCGGGGTAGCCTATCGCTATGCGCTCGCATACGCTGCGGACATAGGGCGAGGTAAATTTCCCCGCGGTGAATCCCGCCGCGGCAAGCGATGAGGCGCAGAACTCCGCCACGGAGCCTTTGCCGTTCGTACCCACGATGTGGATATAGCGCAGCTTATCCTGAGGGTCGCCTAGCTTATGGCACAGAGCCTCGAACCTGGACAGATCCTTCACCGGTGCGCCAAAGTGCGAGTACTGCCCCAGGAACTGTTCAATTTCGCCGCATTCGCAGCTCAGTGCCAGCCGCATTCGTCGTAGTCCTTCCACTTCTCATGGTAGCGCATCTCGTCTGCGAGCTTCATGCAGATGTAAGCCACCGCACCTGCGACAACGATCACAGCGCCGATTATCGGGATAACTACCTTAGCGGTAGGGCCGATCTTCTTCTGAACTCTTTCGTGAATAGTTTTCATAGAATTACGTTCCTTTCTGTAATAACCTGTCGTTATTCGCCTGAGAGTAATTTGTACAGTTCCTTGCGGGAAACGCCCGCCGCCTGCGCGGCAGTCTTGCATGCCTCGGACAGCTTCATGCCGCCCTCGGCGTAGCCCCTTGCAAGTTCCGCTGCCTGCTCGATGGACATTTCCTCCGGTGCTTCCGGAGATGCTCCCTCGAGCACGATGACGTACTCGCCCCGGGGGTCAGTCTGCTCGTATAGCTGTATCAGCTCGCCGAGGGTCCCGCGCAGGACCTCCTCGTGCAGCTTCGTGAGTTCCCGGCAGAGAGCCGCGCGGCGCGTTCCGCCGAGAGCCTCCGCGAGATCCGCGAGGGTCTGCCGCAGCTTGTGCGGAGCCTCGTAGTATATCAGCGTGTGCGGGAGCTTCGCTGTTTCGGCTAGCCGCTGGCGGCGCTCCTTCTTATCCACCGGCAGAAACCCTTCAAACGCGAAACGCGCGGTGTCTATTCCGGATATCGCAACGGCGGCGATTGCTGCGTTGCAGCACGGGACGGACTCCACCGGGACGCCCTGCTCATAGCAGCGCTGAACAAGGTACACCCCCGGGTCGGAAATGCAGGGCATTCCGGCGTCGCTTACCAGCGCAACGGAGTTCCCTCCGTGCAGCAGCTCGAGGATCTTTGCGCTTTTTTCCGCTTCGTGGGGCTTGTAGTAGCTCAGAAGCGGCTTTTTTATTCCGAAGTGGGTCAGCAGCCGGAGCGTTACCCGGGTATCCTCGGCGGCGATATAGTCCACGCTTTCCAGCGTTTCTATGCCGCGCGGTGAGAAATCTGAAAGGTTCCCGATAGGCGTGCCCACAACGTAGAGCTTACCTGTTTCAGTCATATAGCCTTGTGTACTCCTCGGTGTAGGATTTATCGTCGTTGCGCAGTATCATGGGCTTCTCGACGATCATGCCGGACTTCCCGCCCTTCTTTCCGGTCACGAGGAACAGCCATGGTTTGTCGAGAATGCTGTTGAACACGAACGTAATGCTCTTCGGCTCGATTTTGTTCTCGCGCATGGAGTTCAGCACGTCCGCGAGGCGCTCGGGGCGGTGGCACATCTTCAGCAGACCTCCGTATTTCAGGAGCTTCCCCGCTGCACAGCACACGTCGTCGATGTTGCACATCAGCTCGTGCCGTGCGACCGCCTGGGGTCTTGCAAGCTTCTCAAACCCGGAGCCGCTCGTCATGTAAGGCGGATTCGCGGTGACGATATCCATTGTCTCAAAGCCGATCTGGCTCTGCTTCAGCTCGCGGAGGTCGGCGAGGACCGGCTGGAGCCTGTTCTCAAGATGGTTTTTCTCAACGGACATCTTCAGCAGCTCGATCGCTTCCTCCTGTATATCCACGGCGTAAATAAGGTGCGGCTTTACGTTCTTGCAGAATATCAGCGGGATTATTCCGCAGCCGGTGCACAGATCGCAAACCACGCTGTCGGGCTTTACGTTCGCGTAGTACGCCAGCAGGAAAGCGTCCGTGCCGAAGCGGTGATCCTCGGAAACGTACATCGTAAGCGGTCCCAGGGTGAAGGTTTCAGTTTGCATATAATTGCTTTCCTTTCATGTGATTTATCCGACGATTATCTGCCCGTCGGGGTAAACGATGTTCTTGCGTTTTGCGGAGTTCACAAGCATTGAAAGCACCAGCGACACCGGGCCAACGCGCCCTATGAACATCGTGATTATAAGCAGTATACGCCCGGGTGTTCCGGAAATTTCAGTTATCCCCGCGGAAAGTCCCGCGGTAGAGAACGCCGACACGGCTTCAAACAGGCACTGAACTCCCCGGCCGTCCTCGGGCAGCGTGAAATACAGCACCGAGAAGCAGAGGATAACAGCCGTCAGCGAAAGCAGCGTGACGGTCAGCGTGCGGTAGACCGCCAGCTTGTCTATCTTGTGCTTCATGATCTCAACGTCGTTCTTGCTCTGCATATAGGAAACCACGGTCATAATCAGCACAAGCAGCGTGGTGGTCTTGATACCGCCGCCGGTGGAAGCCGGAGAGGCTCCGATGAACATAAGTATGCAGGTCCCGAGCTGTGAAAAATCCGACAGGTCGTCTATCGGCACGGAGTTGAACCCGGCTGTTCTGGCGGTAACGCTCGAGAAAAACGCGTTGAGCAGCTTCCCGCCGAAGTTCATCTCGCCAAAAGCGCCGTTCCATTCCGCGAGGAGGTAGAACAGCGTTCCGCCGACGGTAAGCGCCGCGGAGGTCAGCAGCACCGCCTTGGTGTGCAGGCTGAGCTTGCGTACCTTACGAATGTTGAGGAAGTTTTCCCAGACGATGAAGCCGAGACCTCCCACGGTTATCAGCATCGCAACGGTGACGAGAACCAGGGGGTCGCTCTGATATCCGGTGAGGCTCGCGAACGGCGAGGATATCCCGCACAGGTCGAATCCGGCGTTGCAGAACGCTGTGACGCTCGTGAAAACGCCCATCCACACGCCGTAGCCGCCGTACTGCGGAACGAACCGCAGGCAGAGCAGCACGGCTCCGGCTCCCTCGAATATCATTGAATACTTGATTATGCTGATGAAAATGCGGCGTCCGCCCTGGAAGGTGCTTTCAGTAAGCCCGTCCGACACATTCGCGAGGGTGCGGAAGCCCAGCTTCTTCCCGGCGGCAACGTTGAAAAACGTGATTATCGTCACGAATCCCAGACCGCCCACCTGGATAAGCAGCGCAATGACCGCCTGCCCGAATATCGTCCAGTTCGAGTAAGTATCCACGACTACGAGACCAGTCACGCAGGTCGCGGAGGTCGCGGTGAACAGGCAGTCGAAGAATGAAGTGCTGCCGCTCTTTGACGAGAACGGAAGCCACAGCAGCAGCGCCCCCACAGTGATTATAATAAGGAATCCCAGGCAGAGGGTGCGCGCGGGCTGCATAGGCTTTGCTTTTTTAATAACCGGCATGGCGTACCTCCCGCTCAGGCGGCGGTAGTCGCCGGAAGAATTATCAGCGGCGCCACGGAATCCCTGGTAAGCTTCACCGATGTGACCGTAACCGGAGACCCGCTGCGGTTGGTGAGCTTGAGCTGCACGTTTTCAGTCTTTGCGGCTGCGGCATTGAATTTCAGCACCATCTCGCCGTCATCTGAGGATACAATCTCGTAATCGATGCTGTTCGCCTTTTTGTCGGAGGTAAGCGCGATGGAAAGCTGCTCAAGTCCGGTTCCGCGCAGCGTGAATGTGAAGCCGCCGGAGCTGTAGAGCGCGAAGTAGTTGGTGTAAACCGCAGAGCCTTCCGGCAGTACGGCGGCGCCGCCGTCCCTGGTGACTGAGCTTGTCGACGGAATATTCCTGCCGCTGTATTCGAAGGAAGCGGGCGCGGAAAGCTCCAGACCCTGCTCCTCGCACCATTCACGCGCTGCGTTGGTGCAGGCGTAGAGGTGGATATTGTTGTTGACGTCCCCGACAAGCCAGAGGTCGCCCGACCAGAGCTGGAGGTTATCCTCGCGGTCGGCTATGATGAAGTCGGGGCGTGCGGTCTGGGAATTCAGCTTTTTCAGCGTGGAGGCAAGCCGCACATGCATATCTGGGAACAGGAACTGCGCCTTTACGTAGCGCTCGGATTTCAGCGAGAACGCGAGTACGTCGTCAAATCCGCTGTCATCTATCATCTCAAGCGCCTCGGAGACGTACTCTCCGCCGTAGCTTGCGTTCTTGCCCTGAACCACGGTGTAGCCGTCGAAGCAGTAGAGGCTGGTGTACATAAGCAGCGCGCCCATCGGGATAGTCACCCAGTTGAACATGCTGCTGTTCTTTTTCACGGTTATCAGCCGGATTATCACCACGGCAAGCAGCAGAGCCATTACAACGGCGATGATCTTGATAAATGTCGTTTCGGTTATCTTGTCCTTGAGACCCTCGCCCAGCTTCAGCGGAGTGATCCCGAGGATCATCGCGCTTACTACGCCCTTATCAGTGGTGCCGTCGCCGACGACCGCCGGAACGGTCAGCAGCTCGGTGAGCGCGAATATTCCGCCCGCGGCGATAAGTGCCGCAAGGCTGTGCATAACGCTGAACCTTCCCCGGTAGATCATTATGAGCGCCGGGAATATCGCAACGGGGAAGAAAGTCTCGATGTAGCGCCCGAATATCGTTGTATCGGCGCGGGTGTCAAACACCGTTGATGTCGCCTTGAAGCCGACGCTCACCACGAATATCGCGCCCATAACCAGGAAAGCGAACCAGCAGAACATTGCAAGCGAACTTGTGATGTATGTCTTTGCCCTGCCGTCGGCGGTCAGTTCAGCGGCGCCCTTCTTCGCGCGGTTCCTGGTGACGTAATACATCGCCAGTCCGGAGATTATCAGCACCATCGCGATGGCTCCGAAGCCCCAGGTGGAGCTGATAAAGTAGAAGAAATGTCCGACCAGGGTCTGCGGGAAGCGCATGAGCTTCTCAGGATCAGCGTCGAATATTCTGCCGAGGGTGTTTTCGATGGTATTCACGGAGGCCTTGTCGGACTGCTCCTTGAGCCACAGGACATTCTGCAAGTAGCCCTTGATCATCTTGTCCGCGAGGAATCCCACAACAACGCTTGAGAAGAAGCCGCTCAGCGCGAACACCTTCCGCTTCATCGTGAACAGTACCACAAGCTCCAGAACCACTCCGGCGGCGAGCATTGCGATCATTCTGCCGTGGGTAGCGTAGGCTGCAACGAGGGTAAGCCCCGCGAGCGCCGCCCAGAGCTGCTGCCGGAACACCGCCTTACTGCTGTGCGACGTATCCTTGAAGCTCTTCAGCGACTTGTACATCAGCAGCGCGAACACCCACGGAAGCAGGCAGCACAGCGTTTCGTTCCAGGTGTACTTAGTGAGCAGCAGGTACGCGGGGTACATTCCGCATACTATCGCCATGAATACGGAGGAAAGCTTCCGCACGCCGAACCACTTCCGTGCGAGGAAGTACACGATGACCGGTGCGAAGCTCATCAGCACGCCGTTTATCAGTATCATCACGCGGTACTGGAGCATAGGGTCGTCAACGAACCAGAACACCGGAATGTAGAACAGGCTCTGGAAATACCCGTAGTAGCCGCCGGCGGACACCGTCTGCGACCAGTCGTAGCCGTTGAACCATGCGGCAACCGCAGTAACCGCGTACTCGTCGGGGGTGAGGTTGAACATAGTCGTGACCTGCGTCATCAGGACGTGTATCGCAAGCGTTACGACGTACAGCGCCAGCATAAGAAACCAGTCGCTGAGGAACACGCTCTCCTTTTTCGGAGCGGCAGGTGCGGCTGCTTCCGGTTCCTCCGGCTTCGGGACTTCGTATATCGGGTGAACGTCGGAGCCTTCTGCGCCCGATGAACCCGCCGAGCCCTCCAGCGGAGCCGCGTTTTCGTTTATATTTTCAAGTTCGTTTTCGCCTGTCAAAGTTACTGCCTCCTTAATGGTCTGAAAGCGCCGGAGCTTGTATCGTTGCGCCTTCTTCCGCCAGCGCGGTTATGTCCGCGGAACGCTTGTATCTCATATAGTCGCGGGCGGTCTCGCCCTTTGCGTAGACGGAAAGCCCGCCTTCCGTGCCGATGTAGTCGTAGCTGAACGGCTCCAGCGGGAGCTGCTCCTCCTCGTCGGCTATGATTATGCAGTTGTCCGGGAGATTCTTCGCCTTGCGGATTATCGCTACCCGGGTGTTAAGATTCAGGAACTGGATAAGCCCCGCGTTTCGCGTTCCGATGTTATAAGCCACGATAACCGGCGACGCGCTCTCGTTATACAGAAGCTCGGAAACCAGCCGCGCCGGCTCGGTCTTTGCGAGGTTCTCCTCGGCGCGTGCAGGGAGGTAAACCGCCCCGGCAAACACCGTGGTGTAAAGGAACAGGCAGCAGCACAGCCCGGATATCAGTTCCTTGCCGTGCTTGCGGGTACACAGCGTGAACACTGCGAACGCCGCCAGCACCGTGAACACCACGGAGGTCATTATAATGAAGCTTTCCACGGTGAACGGCTTGGCGTAGTCCTCGCCGATCCGCCAGGGCATGAGTCCCAGCATGGGGGATTCGCGGTAGCCGCGCGCCTTTTCGAGCATCTGCCAGGATACCGTGAAGAATCCGTAGCAGGTATATGCGTAAACGATCGCCGCCCAGCCGATGTTAGCGACGCTCAGCCTGTAGCGGAACATGAACACCAGCACCAGCATGACCGCCAGCGGAGCCACATTGTCGGTGTATCTTCCGAACATCGTGAGATCCTTGATGGCGCTTATCTGCCCGGAATTGAACTTGAACAGCACCGAAAGCAGCATGGAGCCTCCGACGGCGAGGAACGCGTAAATTCCGAGTATGGTTATGTGGCCGCTGAAGGTGTGCTTCGAGGCAGGCTCGTACACCTTCACGCCGTTGACCATCTCGCCGGCGCGGTTTTTGCTCCACTCGCGGATACGAACGAAGATGAGCATGAAGAACACCACGCAGGCGAGGGCTCCGATACCAGCCGTGGAGGTCATGAATGTGTAGATATGTCCGAACAGCGTGGAAACGAACCTGCCGAATCCGCCTTCGTCAAACAGACCAAGCACGCGGTTTGCCTCGGCTTCCATGGTGTTGCCGCTCGCCTTGCCGTTCCAGACTAGCTGCTGGATCGTCTTTTTGCAGAAATGCTCCCCGACGAAGCCCAGCGCAAGCGCCGGGAAGAAAACCGGCAGGGTGAATATCCTGCGGTTCATGAAGATACGCGCGATAAGCACGGTCATAACGAACGCGATAACTACAGCCAGCAGCCTGGAGTGCGCCCCGTAGCAGACCGCGCAGAGAACTCCGGCGGCGGCCGACCACAGCACGCGCAGCGCGTCCTTCTGGCAGTCCATCGACATGAACATCACCCACATCAGAACCCACGGAAGCAGGCTGCATATGGCTTCGTTCCACATGAACTTGGAGTGGGCTATGTATGTGATGTAAGCTCCGCAGCAGAACGCCACGGTGATTTTCTGCCATACCCTGGAAACGCCCAGCTTTGTGGAAACATGGTAAGCTATCACCGGAATGAAGCTCATGAGCACGCCGTTCATTATCAGGCACGCCTTGTAAAGCGCGTAGGAGTTGCTGAAAAACAGGAACAGCGGCGCGTAGAAAATAGCCTGAACGTATCCGTAATAGTAGTAGACCTGCCCCATCAGCGCCGACCAGTCGCGCCCGGAATAGAACGCGGCAACGCTTGCAACGCCTATTTCGTCGGGGTTAACGGCGGGAAGCTCCATATGCATGGTAAGCAGCGAATGCACGATGACGCTCACCGTAAAGATCACCATCATCACGCCGCGGTCGCCGAAGCTGTTGTAGAAACGTCTGAGAGCGTTTATCATTTCTTGTCGATTTCCTCTTTGTTGTAGCTGCAAAGATTGTAGTTAGAGTAGTTTGAGTTGGTGTTGTTGTACTCAATGCGCTTTACGTGGAAAAGGGTCTCGTCCATTACCCTGCGGCAGCCGGAAATAGCGTCCGCAACAAGCCCGAAAATGCCTATCTGGAATCCCACGATAGCAAGCACAGCCATCAGCACAAGGGACTGTATATGTCCGCCGCCCTCGCCCAGGCATGCGTAAACGATGAAGCGCACCGCAAGCACCAGCGCGGCAAGCACGAATACAGCAGCAATTCCTAGGAAGGTCTTGAGCGGCTTTCTCATCACGTAGTTGCGGATAATCGTTCCGCTGGAGCGCTTGATGTAGCCCCACATGGACTTGAACAGGCGGCTCTTGCGAAGCTCCGGGTTGGTGTTGATGTCCACGGACATTATCTTGGTGCGGTCTGCGCCGGCGGTGATGATGGTCTCCAGCGTGTAGGTGTAGTCGGAGAGCACGTTAAGGCGCATCGCGGCTTCTCTTGTGTAGCTGCGGAATCCGCTGGTGGTGTCCACAACGTCGGTGCCGCTCGCCTTTCTTACAACGCCGCTTCCGAGCTTCTGGAGCTTCTTTTTCAGCGGGGAGAAGTGCTCGATGGAATCTGTGCGGCGGTTGCCTATTACCATCGTCGCCTTGCCCTCAAGCAGCGGACGCACCAGCTTTTCAATGTCCGCGCCGGCGTACTGGTTGTCGGCGTCGGTGTTGACGATGATGTCGGCGCCCAGGCGCAGGCATGCGTCGATTCCCGCCATGAAGCCCTTTGCAAGTCCGCGGTTGTGCACGAAGCTTACTATGTGATGTACGCCCAGCTCCTTTGCGCGCTCTACGGTGCGGTCGGTGCTGCCGTCGTTGATGATGAGGTATTCGATCTCGTCGATACCGTCGATGTGCCGGGGGAGGTCGTGTATGGTCACGTCGAGGGTCTCGGCTTCGTTATAGCAGGGTATCTGGATTATCAGTTTCATGTTATTGTTCTTCCTTTTGATTTTGTTATTGGAACGCTCCCGCAGGAGCAGTTTTTCATATCATCGTGCCGGTCATTCCTGAGTTCATGCGGACAAAATACAGCAGCAGTATCGCCTGGAGCAGGTACACCGCAAGTATCGAGATTATCGCGCGCAGCCAGGAGGGACTCCCCTTTGCGTTGAGCGCCTCGTAGTAGCCCGGGGCGTTTCCGTCGTCGTAATTTGCTCGGATCTGCTTTATGCGCTTCACGCAGTGGCGGTAATAGATGTAATCGCCGAACATGCACAGCGCTATCTTCGCGGCGAAATACAGCCCGCTGGCGGCGAACTGCAAAGCTCCCACAACCGAAGCGCTGAACGACCCGGCAAAGGAAAGCAGCGTCGGAACGTAGTAGGCAAGTTCGAGCAGAACCAGGATAACTCCGGCGGCGTCCAGCTTCCGGTAGAACTGGTGCACCGGCGTGAACAGCCCGGCGCAGAGGTTGAAGAAAACCTTCCGCTTCTTCTGCCCCGGAGCCGCCGGCGCGCGGAACGCCGCGAACGCCTGGGAATAGTGCATTACGGATTTCCCGACGTAGCAGGAAAGCTCCTTTGCGCTGACGCCGTCCTCGCCGCGGGTGTCGTCCATGGTCTGGCGGTTTATCTGGTCGAGGAACTCCTGAATATCTACCGGCTGACCGTCCGGGCCGCAGGCGTTGAAGCTGCCGTTCGGAACTCCGCCGGGGTACTCCGCGCGGTGGTCGCTGTAATCTCCGGACTGCCCCTCGGTATCATCATGCTTGCTGAGGTCAACGCCGGACTGCTCCTCCTGCCCGTTGGAAGGCTCAGGCTCTTCACCGGGGAGGTGCCCCTCCCACACAAAGCCGGAAGCATGCCACTCCTCGACCCCGCAGCCGCCCTTTTCATTGTAGCAGGCGCGGTGATGCGGAGTTCCGCAGACAGGGCATACCACGATATCGTCATTTTCGGTGAACGGCCTGCGGCATACCGGGCAGAGCTTGTTTTCAAATCTTGTCATTTAAATTCCTTTCTGTCTACATTCTGCATCATATATAATTATGTGACGAATAGCTCGTCTGGATATGCATATACATTTTATAGTATACCACATTCCGGAACAGATTTCAATAAAAATCGCCCCGTGCTGTGTGAAAATTAGCAAAAATTTGGCGGAGGCTGATTCGGCATATTTCTGTTCATAAAAAGCGGACGGTGCTGTCAGCCCGTCCGCTTTAAGGCAATACCGCGCAAAGATTGTGCGTGTATTGCGTAGTCAGATTTTTCGTCAGATTGTACAACGAGGACGCGGCAAGGCTGTCGCCTTGCAAGGACGAATTGTGCAATATGACGGAAAAGATGCAAGCAAGACACGTACAAAATCTAATAAATGGTCTTTGTGCGGTGTTGCCTTAATAATTCCCGCATGATTTCCGTATTTAATCCGTGGCTCTGCCGCCCTCGACCAGAAATATCAGCATACCCGCCATAATCAGAACGCATACCGACAGCCCTGCGTTTATCGAAAACGCCTGTCCCGCCGCAGGCACGCCGGACGCGTTAGGAGAATACGCCTCCGCAGCAGCGGTGAGCTTCCCCGCCGGAACCGCCAGCAAACCGCTGAGCAGAGCCGCCGGAAGCCGCGATATCAGCAGCGGCTTCATTGATATCTCCCCGCCTGTGAGCGCCCCGACCTGCATAAGAACGCAGACTCCCCCGAACGAGAGAGCCGCCGCGCACAGCGAAGCCGCCGCACCCTCCGGAACCAGACCGCGCACCTGCGTGACCTCAAGCAGCGCCGGGAGCAGCCTGTCGGAATTCCCGCCAAGCCCGAGCTTTCCGAGCGCCCATGCCGCAAGCTCGGTTATCCCGGCGGAATCCAGCAGCGCAGTGACCGCCGCAAACGCCACCGACATCACGCATACCGTGTACATCACCCGCGCGCCTGCGTCCACTGAACTTATGAAGCACCCCGCTGAGAGATCCTGCGCGGAACTGCTCTCGTCAAGGAGTATAGGCTCCCCGAACCTGCAAACCACCGCGGCTGCAACAAGCGACGACAGTATGCACGCTCCGAAGATCATGCCGCCCGCCGCCGCGCTTCCAAACACCTGCATTCCGGCTGTGCCGATAACGAAGGAAGGCCCGCTGCCGTAACAGCAGCAAAGCAGCCGCGAGGCGTCCCCGCGCCGGAGCCTCCCCGACCTGACAAGCCCGGTCAGCAGCTTTGCCCCTACCGGATATCCGCCGATGTTCGACAGCAGAAACACCGCGCAAAGCTCCTCCGGCAGCCGCAGAAGCTTCGAAAGCGGAACGGTCAGCGGCTTCAGGACCACGCGGTACAGTCCGCTGCGCTGGAGGTACACCGCCAGCACGGTAAACGCAAACAGCGCCGGTATGACTACCTCCAGGCAGCCACCGACCGAGCCTCTCACCGCCTCGGAAAGCTCCCCGGGAAACAGCACTATACCCGCCCCGGCGAACAGCGCGAGCGCCGCAAGCAGGTACTTCCGAAGCGCCTTCACTTTTCGGGCGAGTTCACTCCGGAAACTCCCCCCGCCGCTGCGAAGCCTATGCACAGCGCCGCCTTCACCGGGAGCAGTATCCCCTGCACCGTCCCGAAAATAAGCGCCGCAAGTATCAGCGGAACGCAGTAGAGCACCCCGCAGACCGCGCCTGTTTTAAGTCCGCCGCGCCTGCGCTGCTTCCCCGCAGTCCTGCCGCAGAGGAAGCTCCCAAGCGCCGCCGCCGGAACCGCCGTCAGCCACGCCATGGAACTGTCCGCGCCGGTCAGCCACATCACCAGCGCTCCCGCCGTCGCAACGCCGATGGTCAGAAGGTACCCCGCCGCCAGCCCGGCTCCGATTGGCAGCAGCCTGGAGCGGTTTTTCTTTCTGCGCATGTCATCACCCTTTTCTTTCTTATATGAGATATATATGCCTCACTTGTCCGATTTATGGCTTCACTTATTCGTTATATGTGAATCATTCACAAAATTTTCATCTTAAATTAGATAGGCTTTGCTTGATTTTACAGAAAACCCCTTGATTTATTTGTGGAGATATTGTATAATATAGGTAAACAAAAAGTGAGAACTGTTTTTCAGCTTTCATCAAATAAAAAGGAGAACTCACTATGGATATTGAGAACATCACCTTACTTGACGTCATTGACAAACGTACTCTTCAGAATTTACAGGACGCATTTGCAGCAGCTACAGGCATGGCTGCTCTTGCGACCGACGAAAACGGTCCTGTCACCGAAGGCAGCAACTTCACAGATTTCTGCATGAAGCTTACCCGTAAGTCACGCGTAGGCGCAGAGCAGTGCAATCGCTGCGACCTCAAGGGCGGCGAGGAGGCAAGCCGCACCGGTAAGCCTTCCGTATACTACTGCTCTAACGGTCTGATGGACTTTGCGGCTCCGGTCATCGTAAACGGCAAGCACATCGGCTCCCTTATCGGCGGTCAGGTACTGCCGGAGGCTCCAGACGAGGCCAAGTTCCGCAAGATCGCTGATGAACTCGGGATCGACCAGGACGAATACATAGCAGCTCTGAAAAAGGTAAAGATCGTCCCCAAGCGCCAGATAGAGGCTGCGGCGAACCTGCTGTGGCAGATGGCGAACTCCCTGTCCGAGGTAGGATATGAGCGACTTGTCGCCATCGAAAGCCAGAAGAACAAGGAAAATACCGTCAAGGCAGTTGACCAGAAGTTCGGTGAGATCGACAGCCGCATGGGCGATGTAGTCGCGAATATCCAGGATCTTGAAAATGTTTTTGGAGCTATCAAGGAATCCGCCGCTTCCTCCACTAAGGCGGTCGAAAGCACCGACGGCATTGTTAAGGCTATTGAGAACGCCTCCACACAGCTCACGCTTATCGGATTCAACGCTTCCATCGAGGCTAAGCGTGCAGGCGCGGCAGGTGCAGGCTTCAATGTTATCGCGCAGGAAGTACGTACTCTCGCTGACAAGAACACCAAGCAGGCTAACGAGGTAGAAAATACCCTGAACGAGATCAAGAAAGCCATCACAGGCATCAACGCGCAGCTCAAGAACTGCAATTCTGAAATACAGAAGAACGTTGAAGTGCTTGAAAGCCTTAAGGTACTTGTTGACGAAGCAAGCGTTGAGGTCAAGAACCTCAAATAAGGCTGAAACAGCATAAGCTGTTCAGATATACGAATCTCCACGGAGAAAGGAAAAATTATCATGGTAAACAGATTTGTACTCAACGAGACATCTTATCATGGCGCAGGGGCAATCGCCAACATCGCTGTAGAAGCGAAGAACAGGGCATTCAAGAAGGCATTCGTATGCTCCGACCCCGACCTCATCAAGTTCGGCGTTACCAAGAAGGTACTCGACGTTCTGGATAAAGACGGTCTTGCTTACGAGGTTTACGATAATATCAAGCCGAACCCCACGATCGAAAACGTTCAGTCCGGCGTTGCAGCGTTCAAGAAGAGCGGCGCTGATTACCTTATAGCTATCGGCGGCGGTTCTTCCATGGATACCGCAAAGGCTATCGGTATCATCATCAACAACCCTGAGTTCGCTGATGTACGCTCCCTGGAGGGCGTAGCTCCCACAAAGAAGCCGGCAGTGCCGATAATCGCAGTTCCTACCACAGCTGGTACCGCTGCCGAGGTTACTATCAACTACGTTATCACAGATGTTGAGAAGAACCGCAAGATGGTTTGCGTTGACCCGCACGACATTCCTGTAGTTGCAGTCGTTGACCCTGAAATGATGGCTTCAATGCCCAAGGGTCTGACCGCAGCCACCGGCATGGACGCCCTGACCCACGCGATCGAAGGCTACATCACAAAGGCGGCATGGGAACTTTCCGATATGTTCCACCTCAAGGCTATCGAGATCATCTCCAGATCGCTCCGCGGCGCAGTTGCAAACACTCCCGAGGGACGCGAGGGAATGGCGCTCGGTCAGTACGTTGCAGGTATGGGCTTCTCTAACGTAGGTCTTGGTATCGTTCACTCCATGGCTCACCCGCTTGGCGCGCTGTATGATACTCCCCACGGCGTTGCTAACGCGATAATCCTGCCGACCGTTATGGAGTACAACGCTCCCTGCACCGGCGAGAAGTACCGCGATATCGCAAAGGCTATGGGCGTTGAGGGCACCGAGAAGATGTCCCAGGAAGAGTACAGAAAGGCAGCCGTTGACGCAGTAAAGCAGCTCTCCCACGACGTTGGAATCCCTGCAAACCTCAAGGATATCGTAAAGCCTGAGGATATTCCGTTCCTCGCTCAGTCCGCTTACGACGACGCTTGCAGACCCGGCAATCCGCGCGATACCTCCGTTGAGGAGATCACAGAGCTTTATAAGAGCCTGCTGTAATTGATTCGTACATAGTTTACTCCCCCGGTTTGCGCCGGGGGAGTTTTCTTATTTTGTGAAAAGAAATTTTACCTCATCTTCTTTACTTAATCCAATGGAAATGTCGATTTCAAGTTCATTCCATTCGTTACTCAATTCATAAAACAAGCAACCTTTAAGCTTTTTCCCGCTTGCGACTGTTCCATTGAACGAATCAGAGCCAGCTGCAACTCCAGCACTCAAATTTTCAGAAACGGCAAATCCGTCCACATATGCATTACAATTTAAAACTGAACTAACAACAATATCAGAATCCGAAGTGTTTTCCAACACAAACTCTACTTCAACATATTCATTTCCCTCATCAGGCTGAACAAACTGATTGTCACTTTTCACAACATTTACTGAATTTGCGGTCAGGTTAAATGATTTTGCCTTAGCTGTTTCACCCAAGCCATATATTGAATCAAGCTCTGGGTCGGTCTTAGCTGAATCATCAACGGAATTGTCTGATAAAATTGAACTACTGTTTACTGAATTATCAGACTTAGTTGAATTAGAACTATTTTTGCTCCCTGCAACAGCACTTCCAATTCCACCGATTACTACTACGATGATAACCCAAAACCACCATTTTTTTAATACTTTCATAATCCTACTCCTTTATCAATGATTAGAACGTTTTGTTCTAGTTAATATTATAGCACGCTTTATTCTATTTGTCAATAGAACGTTTCGTTCTAGCTTATAATAATATTATAACAAATATGAACGGAGCGCAATTTATGTATCGTCTTAAATTTCTTAGAGAAAGCGAATTGTTATCTCAAAAAGAGGTGGCAGAAAAAATTTATGTAACACAAAGGACCTATAGCTACTACGAAAATGAAGAACATGATATCCCCACCCATGCGCTAATACGCCTTGCAGACTTCTACAACGTCTCAGTTGACTATATTCTATGCAGAACAGAAAATCCGAAGATGAATAAATAACCGCATAACACAAAAACCGCTCCCCTTACGGGAAGCGGTCTTATTATTGAAGTGGAGTGTTTCCAGTTCAGCGGGAATTAGCCGTTGATCTTGGTAACAACGCCGGAACCTACGGTTCTGCCACCCTCACGGATAGCGAAACGCAGACCCTCTTCGATTGCGATAGGAGTGATGAGCTCAACGTCCATAACTACGTTATCGCCAGGCATGCACATTTCCTTGTCAGCAGGCAGGGTGATTACGCCGGTAACGTCGGTAGTTCTGAAGAAGAACTGCGGACGGTAGTTGGAAACGAACGGAGTATGACGGCCGCCCTCTTCCTTCTTAAGAACGTAAACCTGACCAGTGAACTTGGTGTGCGGGTGGATGGAACCGGGCTTGCAGAGAACCTGACCACGCTCGATATCGGTACGGTTGATACCACGGAGCAGAGCGCCGATGTTATAACCAGCAACTGCCTCGTCCAGGGTCTTTCTGAACATCTCAAGACCAGTAACAACAGTGGACTTGGGCTCCTCGGTCAGACCGGTGATCTCAACGGTATCGTTAACCTTAACAACGCCACGCTCAACTCTACCAGTTGCAACGGTACCACGGCCAGTGATGGTCATAGTATCCTCAACAGGCATCAGGAACGGCTTGTTCTCATCACGCTCAGGAGCAGGAATGTACTCGTCAACAGCGTCCATGAGCTCCTTGATGCAAGCATACTCGGGAGCGTTCGGATCAGTAGAAGTGCAATCCAGAGCAACCTTAGCGGAACCACGGATAACGGGAACCTCATCGCCGGGGAAGTCGTTCTGAGTCAGAACGTCACGGATATCCATCTCTACGAGGTCGAGCAGCTCAGGATCGTCAACGTCGTCGCACTTGTTGATGAATACAACGATTGCAGGAACGCCTACCTGGCGAGCCAGAAGGATGTGCTCCTTGGTCTGAGCCATAGGACCATCAGTACCAGCAACAACGAGGATAGCGCCGTCCATCTGAGCAGCACCGGTGATCATGTTCTTGATATAGTCAGCATGGCCGGGGCAGTCAACGTGAGCGTAGTGACGCTTCTCAGTCTCATACTCAACGTGAGCGGTATTGATTGTGATACCACGCTCTCTCTCCTCCGGAGCCTTATCGATCTGATCGTAAGCTTCGAACTTAGCCTTGCCCTGAAGGGACAGCCACTTTGTGATAGCTGCAGTAGTAGTGGTCTTGCCGTGGTCTACGTGACCGATGGTGCCGATGTTTACGTGGGGCTTAGTGGAATTATAATGTTCCTTTGCCATTGGTATTTCCTCCTTAATAGGTGATATCTGGTGTCCCCCATTGGGCGGGGGACGCCGTAATTTCAGTAATAATATTGTAACATCTTTCCGCGAAAAAATCAAGTAGTTTCACAGAAAAAATGCGCTGAGAGTGCAATTTGCAGTCGGAATTAGCCGTTCTGCTTGCGCTTGCTCATGATAGCCTCGGAAATGGACTTCGGAACCTCGATGTAGTGGCTCGGCTGCATTACATACTGGCCGCGGCCCTGGGTCTTGGAACGAAGGTCATTGGAGTAACCGAACATCTCAGAAAGCGGAACAAAAGCAGTAACCTGAACGGAACCATTTCTGGTCTCCTGGTTCTGGATCTGTCCACGTCTGGAGTTGAGGTCGCCGATTACGTTACCGATGTAATCATCAGGAACGACAACGTCAACACGCATGATCGGCTCGAGGATTACGGAGTGAGCCTGTCTGAGGGCTTCCTTGATAGCCATAGAACCAGCGATCTTGAACGCCATTTCAGAAGAGTCGACTTCATGATAAGAACCGTCGTACAGGGAAACCTTGATGTCTACTACAGGATAGCCTGCGAGGACACCGGCGTTAAGAGCGCCCTGGATACCTGCGTCAACGGCGGGAATGAACTCCTTCGGGATAGAGCCGCCGACAACGTCGTTGCTGAACTCATAACCCTTACCGGACTCGTTCGGCTCAACTCTGATCTTAACGTGACCGTACTGACCAGAACCACCGGACTGGCGCTTATACTTCATATCAACATCGGCATTGCCGGTGATGGTCTCCTTATAAGCAACCTGCGGAGCGCCTACGTTAGCCTCAACCTTGAACTCACGGAGCAGTCTGTCAACGATGATATCGAGGTGAAGCTCACCCATACCAGCGATGATCGTCTGACCGGTTTCCTGGTTTGTCCAGGTCTTGAAGGTCGGGTCTTCTTCAGCAAGCTTTGCGAGTGCGATAGCCATCTTTTCCTGACCAGCCTTGGTCTTGGGCTCGATAGCCAGGTCGATAACCGGCTCCGGGAACTCCATGGACTCGAGGATTACAGGGTGGTTCTCATCGCAGAGAGTATCACCAGTGGTGGTGTACTTTGTACCAACTACGGCTGCGATATCACCGCACGGGCATGCGTCGATATCCTGTCTGTGGTTGGAGTGCATCTGAAGGATACGACCCATACGCTCGTTCTTGTCCTTTGTTGCGTTAAGAACTGTTGTACCAGCCTCAACGTAACCGGAGTAAACTCTGAAGAAGCAGAGCTTACCAACGAACGGGTCGGTAGCGATCTTGAATGCGAGAGCGGAGAACGGCTGATCGTCGCCAGCGTGTCTCTCAACTTCCTCGCCGGTCTCAGGGTCGATACCCTTGATAGAGGGGATATCGAGAGGAGACGGCATGTAGTCAACTACAGCGTCGAGGAGCTTCTGTACGCCCTTGTTTCTGTAAGAAGTACCGCAGGTAACGGGAACGAACTTGTTCTCGATGGTGCCCTTTCTGATGGCAGCCTTGATCTCCTCGGTGGTGAAGTCCTCACCCTCGGTCTCGAAGTATCTCTCCATCAGCTCGTCGTCGAGCTCTGCAACCTTCTCGAGAAGGTTCTTTCTGTACTCCTTAGCCTTATCCAGCATATCGGCAGGGATCTCTTCTACACGCATATCCTTGCCCATATCATCGTAATAAACGTCTGCATTCATCTCAATGAGGTCGATGATTCCCTTGAAATCAGCCTCAGCGCCGATAGGGAGCTGAATCGGAACAGCGTTGCACTTGAGTCTGTCGTGCATCATCTGAACAACATTGTAGAAGTCTGCGCCCATGATATCCATCTTGTTGACATAAGCCATTCTGGGTACATGGTATTCATCTGCCTGACGCCATACTGTTTCTGACTGAGGCTCTACGCCGCCCTTTGCACAGAAAACAGTTACGGAACCGTCAAGCACTCTCAGGGAACGCTGAACTTCAACGGTGAAGTCAACGTGACCAGGGGTGTCGATAATATTGATTCTGTGACCCTTCCAGAAGGCTGTGGTCGCAGCGGAGGTGATTGTGATACCTCTCTCCTGCTCCTGAGCCATCCAGTCCATCGTAGCAGTACCATCGTGAGTTTCACCGATCTTGTGGTTTACACCAGTATAGAACAGGATACGCTCGGTGGTGGTTGTCTTACCTGCGTCGATGTGCGCCATGATACCAATATTACGGGTCATTTCGAGAGATACGTCTCTTTTCATAAATTCCTCCGTAATTCTGGAATTACCCGGGGTTTTGCCCCCGGATAACTCATCTGTTTCTGATTACCACTTATAATGTGCGAAAGCCTTGTTAGCTTCAGCCATCTTATGAGTATCGTCACGCTTCTTGCAAGCGCCGCCCTGATTATTGAGTGCGTCAAGGATCTCGTTTGCAAGTCTTTCCTTCATTGTCTTTTCGTTACGCGCACGGCTGTAGGTGGTGATCCATCTCAGACCGAGTGTGCGTCTTCTCTCGGGGCGAACCTCCATAGGAACCTGGTAGGTTGCACCGCCGACACGGCGAGCCTTAACCTCGAGCTGCGGCATGATGTTCTCCATTGCCTCCTCGAAAGCTTCCAGAGCGTCCTTGCCGGTCTTCTCAGCAACGATCTCAAATGCGCCGTAAACGATTTTCTGGGCTACGCCCTTCTTTCCGTCGAGCATGATATTGTTTACCAGTCTTGTTACGAGCTCAGAGCCGTACACAGGATCCGGAAGAACTTCACGCTTCGGAACATTACCTCTTCTTGGCACTTTACTTCCCTCCTTCATACGAAATGAAAATCATAGGTACTCGAAAGCATAAGAGCCATACTTTACATAGTGTGGCTTGACCTTCCGCCGTCCAAACAGAGGCTCTATCAAAAATAATGCCTTGTCTGACAGCAATAAGTCAGAAATTACGCTTTCTTTCCAGCCTTCGGACGCTTAGCACCGTACTTGGAGCGTCCCTGCATTCTCTTGTCTACACCCTGAGCGTCGAGTGTACCTCTTATGATGTGGTAACGCACACCAGGAAGGTCCTTAACACGGCCGCCACGGATCAGAACAACGGAGTGTTCCTGCAGTTTGTGTCCGATACCGGGAATATAAGCTGTAACTTCATAACCGTTAGAAAGCTTAACTCTGGCAACCTTTCTCATCGCGGAGTTCGGCTTCTTAGGGGTCTGAGTACGAACGGCTGTGCACACGCCTCTCTTCTGGGGAGAAGACTGGTCTACCTGCTGCTTGCGCAGTGTGTTCATAGACTTCTGGAGTGCAGGAGCCTTGGATTTCTTTTCAGAAACCTCGCGTCCCTTGCGGACAAGCTGATTAAACGTTGGCATTATTTCACCTCCAATAAATTATCGCACGATCATATTTTTCCGGAGCTGTCCGAAAATATACTCACACGCAATTATAAATTATAAAGCAAAGAACGGTGTTTGTCAAGAGTTTCGCAGAATTTCGCCGAAACTTTGTAGCAAACACCGTTACTTATCAATTATACGCTTTTATTTTTGTGCATTTTAACCAGCGTTATCCTCGGGAGCCGATTCAGCCTCTGCTGCTGCTGCGGCAGCGGCGGCAGCCTTCTCAGCCTCGCGCTCCTCAGCGTAGAGACCTGTACCAGCGGGAATGAGCTTACCGATGATAACGTTCTCCTTCAGACCGAGCAGCGGGTCGATCTTGCCGCGGATAGCCGCGTCTGTAAGCACTCTGGTGGTCTCCTGGAAGGAAGCCGCGGACAGGAAGCTGTCTGTTGCCAGAGAAGCCTTAGTGATACCAAGCAGAACCGCTTCGCTCTCAGGCATTCTGAGTCCGACCTCGCCTGCGTCGATCCTTGCCTGGATCTCCTCGCAAACGGTGGTGAGCTCGTTCTTGCCGATGATGGAGCCGGGAAGCAGGAAGCTGTCGCCCGGGTCAGTGATGCGGATCTTACGCATCATCTGGCGTACGATGACTTCGATATGCTTATCGTTGATATCAACACCCTGTAAACGGTAAACCTTCTGTACCTCGGCGATGATGTAGTTCTGAACTGCTTCCTCGCCCTTTACCTCGAGCACGTCGTGCGGGTTGATGGAGCCCTCGGTCAGTGCGTCGCCGGCAATAACGGTATCTCCGTCGTATACCTTAGGTCTGTAACCGAACGGAACTGCATATGCTTCCTCGGTGCCGTCATTCTGTGTGATTATAGCGTGTCTTGTCTTTTTGATCTCTTCGTAGCGTACCTTACCGGAAACCTTGGTGATGATCGCAGCGTTCTTCGGGCGGCGGGACTCGAAAAGCTCCTCAACTCGCGGAAGACCCTGTGTGATATCCTCGGCGGACGCGATACCACCGGTATGGAACGTTCTCATTGTAAGCTGTGTACCCGGCTCACCGATGGACTGCGCCGCGATGATACCAACAGCCTCGCCGATATTGATGAGCTGACCGTTAGCCAGAGAAGCGCCGTAGCAGTGAGCGCAAACGCCGTTCTTCAGACCGCAGGTAAGCACGGAGCGTACCTTTACCTTCTCGGCGCCGGTAGCCACGATCTTTGCTGCGTCCTGATCGTTCATCAGCTTTTCTCTGGAAACGAGTACGTTTCCGTCAGCGTCCTTGAAGTCCTCGGAGAGGTATCTGCCCACGAGACGCTCTGCAAGCGGCTCAACGAGCTGATTGCCCTCGCGGATCTCGTAAACGTCGATGCCGTCTGTAGTTCCGCAGTCGTCCTCGCGAATGATGACCTCCTGAGATACGTCTACCAGTCGTCTGGTCAGATAACCAGAGTCGGCGGTTCTCAGCGCGGTATCGGCAAGTCCCTTACGCGCGCCTCGAGAGGAGATGAAGTATTCCAGAATGTTAAGGCCTTCACGGTAGTTAGCCCTGATTGGCATTTCGATGGTCGCACCGGACGTGTTGGCGATAAGTCCACGCATTCCGGCAAGCTGACGGATCTGGTTCTTAGAACCACGCGCTCCGGAGTCCGCCATCATGTAGATGTTGTTATACTTATCGAGGTTGTCGTTCAGCGCGGTACCAACATCTTCGGTAGCCTGGTTCCAGATGCTGATGAACTCTGCCTTTCTCTCGGTATCGGAAATAAAGCCGCGGTTGAACTGCTTGTTCAGCTTTGCGATCTTAGCGTCAGCGTCTGCGAGGATCTGAGCCTTCTGCGGAGGAATATCCGCGTCGCAGACAGCAACGGTGATACCGGATCTGGTGGAGTACTTATAGCCCATTGCCTTGATCTTGTCGAGTACCTGGGCGGTAGTAGCGGTTCCGTGAATCTTCAGGCAGCGGTCGATGATCTTACCGAGCTGGCTCTTGCCGACCTTGAAGGATATCTCATAGTCGAGCTGATGCTCCGGATCGGTTCTGTCAACGTAGCCGAGATCCTGAGGAATGTGTTCGTTGAATATGATACGTCCAACGGTAGCGGGAACGAGCTTTGTGATCTTGGTGTCGCCGAGATCCTTTGTAACTCTTACCTTGATCGCAGCGTGAATGGAGATAACGCCGTCCTGGTAAGCCATGAGAGCCTCGTTAGCGTCGCGGAATACCTTGCCCTCGCCCTTTTCGCCGGGCTTATCAAGGGTCAGATAGTAGGAACCAAGTACCATATCCTGGGTAGGAACGGTAACAGGGCGTCCGTCGGACGGCTTTAACAGGTTCTTTGCAGCGAGCATGAGTGTGCGCGCCTCTTCCTGAGCCTCAGCGGACAGGGGAAGATGAACCGCCATCTGGTCGCCGTCGAAGTCCGCGTTGAACGCGGTACAGCACAGCGGATGGAGCTTGATCGCACGACCCTCAACGAGTACCGGCGAGAACGCCTGGATACCAAGTCTGTGCAGCGTAGGCGCACGGTTGAGCAGTACGGGGTGATCCTTGATAACGCACTCGAGGGAGTCCCAGACCTTATCCTCTGCGCGCTCTACCATCTTCTTAGCCTGCTTGATGTTCTGCGCGGAACCCTTCTCAACGAGGTCGTTGAGCACGAACGGCTTGAACAGCTCGAGAGCCATCTCCTTCGGGAGACCGCACTGATCCATCTTCAGCTCAGGGCCAACGACGATAACGGAACGTCCGGAGTAGTCGACGCGCTTACCGAGCAGGTTCTGACGGAAACGTCCCTGCTTACCCTTTAACAGGTCGGAAAGGGACTTGAGCGGGCGGTTGTTGGAACCGGTGTACGCTCTGCCGTGTCTGCCGTTGTCTATGAGTGCGTCTACAGCTTCCTGGAGCATGCGCTTCTCGTTTCTCACGATGATCTCCGGGGAGTGCATCTCGATGAGCTTTCTCAGACGGTTGTTTCTGTTGATCACGCGGCGGTACAGATCGTTAAGGTCGGATACGCCGTATCTTCCGCCGTCGAGCTGTACCATCGGGCGGATATCCGGAGGAATAACCGGAACAGCGTCCATGATCATCCACTCGGGACGGTTGTGGGACTGAAGAAATGCCTCGACTACGTCAAGGCGCTTGAGCAGCTTGACGCGCTTCTGACCCTGCTGTGTTGCGGAGAGTTCCTCCTTCAGCTCTGCGGAGAGCTTATCGAGGTCGATCTCCTGGAGCAGCTCCTTTATAGCCTCCGCGCCCATGCCGGCCTTGAAGTCGCTGCCGTATTTGGTGCGGAAATTCGCGTATTCCTTCTCCTCCAGGAGCTGATTCTTGCTCAGTTCCTTAGCCTCGCCCGGGTCGATAACGATGTACTTTGTGAAGTACAGAACTTCCTCAAGGCGCTTGGGGGAGATATCCAGCATCTGACCGATGCGGGAAGGGGTACCCTTGAAGTACCAGATATGGGAAACCGGAGCCGCAAGCTCGATGTGACCCATACGCTCGCGTCTTACCTTAGCGCGTGTTACCTCAACGCCGCACTTCTCGCAGACCTTTCCTCTGAAACGAATGCGCTTGTACTTGCCGCAGTTACACTCCCAGTCCTTCTGCGGACCAAAGATACGCTCGCAGAACAGACCTTCCTTTTCCGGCTTCTGGGTACGGTAATTTATGGTTTCAGGACGCAGCACTTCGCCGTAGGACCATTCTCTGATCTGGTCGGGAGAGGCAAGTCCGATCTTCATTGACTCAAATGTCGTATTCAATATATTTACCTCATTTCTCTATCAAAGCCTGCGAAGCCCCCTGCACATGAGCAGGGGCGCGCCGCCGGCAGGCTGTATACTCTTTACGGGAAAGCCCGGCAGGATCACTCGTCCTCGCCGAAGTCAATAGGCTCTCCGTCCGAGAAACCATCATCTGAGAAATCGTCGTCGTCAGAGCCGTTCTCCTTCAGGTCTTCCTCGTCAATGATGCCGTAGCCGCTCTTTTCAAGCTCTGCGTCATCGTTGGAGTAGTTCATCTCGAAGGTCTCCGCGGGATAACGGTTGTCGTCCTCGTCCTCGTCGCCGTCGTTTCTGAGGTCTACAACTTCGCCGTTCTCGTCAAGCACTCTTACGTCCAGACCGAGACCCTGAAGCTCTCTGATCATTACCTTAAAGGACTCAGGTACGCCGGGCTTCGGAACTGGCTCGCCCTTAACGATAGCCTCGTAGGTCTTCTGACGGCCGATAAGGTCATCTGACTTAACGGTCAGGATCTCCTGAAGCGTGTAAGCAGCGCCGTAAGCCTCCAGAGCCCAAACCTCCATCTCACCGAAACGCTGACCGCCGAACTGAGCCTTACCGCCCAGAGGCTGCTGTGTAACGAGGGAGTAAGGACCGGTGGAACGAGCGTGGATCTTATCGTCAACCAGGTGGTGCAGCTTGAGGTAGTACATATAACCAACGGTTACAGGGCCGTCGAACTTCTCGCCGGTGCGGCCGTCGGTAAGCTGCGTCTTGCAGTCGGAGGTGAGGGGCAGCTTTGTGAAGTCAAGGCCTGCGGAGTTGAGACCCAGCAGTTCAGGCTCCTTGCGGTCGCCGTCAGCCTTGCCCATGTTGAATATGCGGTCGGCTTCCTCTGTTACCTTGCCGTTGTTGATGGATCTTGCAGCGTCGTACAACTCGCGGATATCCTGCTCGTGCGCGCCGTCGAATACCGGTGTTGCGATCTTCCAGCCGAGCGCCTTGGCTACGTAGCCGAGGTGTACCTCGAGCACCTGTCCGATGTTCATTCGGGAAGGTACGCCCAGAGGGTTCAGCACGATGTCAAGCGGAGTACCGTCCGGCAGGAACGGCATATCCTCCTGACGGAGAATTCTGGAAACGACACCCTTGTTACCGTGACGACCCGCCATCTTATCGCCGACGGAGATCTTTCTCTTCTGTGCGATATAAACGCGGACCTTCTCGTTAACTCCGGGGGACAGCTCGTCGCAGTTGGTGCGGTCGAATACCTTTACGTCAACTACGATACCGCTTACGCCGTGCGCAACTCTCAGGGAGTTATCACGTACCTCGCGCGCCTTCTCGCCGAAGATAGCGCGGAGCAGTCTCTCCTCTGCGTTCAGCTCGGTCTCGCCCTTCGGGGAAACCTTGCCGACAAGGATATCGCCGGAGTGTACCTCCGCGCCGATGCGTACGATACCGCGCTCGTCCAGATCCTTCAGAGCGTCGTCTGAGAGGTTCGGGATATCGCGGGTGATCTCTTCCGCACCGAGCTTGGTGTCGCGGCATTCCAGCTCGTATTCTTCTATATGAATAGAGGTGTAAACATCATTGTAAACCAGCTTCTCGTTGATGAGTACGGCGTCCTCGTAGTTGTAGCCTTCCCATGTCATGAAGCCGATGAGGGCGTTCTTGCCGAGTGCGATCTCGCCCATCTTTGTTGCGGGGCCGTCAGCGATAACGTCGCCGGCCTTTACGCGCTCGCCCTTGCTTACGATCGGGCGCTGATTTACGCAGTTGCCCTGGTTGGAGCGCTTAAACTTGATAAGTCTGTAGATACGCTCCTGACCGAGGTCGTTTGTAACAACGATCTTGTCTGCGTCAACCTCTGTAACTACGCCGTCCTCCTTGGTGCATACAACTATGCCGGAGTCTACCGCAGCCTTGTACTCCATACCGGTGCCGACGATAGGATTGTCGGTAACCATAAGCGGAACCGCCTGACGCTGCATGTTCGCGCCCATCAGAGCACGGTTCGCGTCGTCGTTCTCGAGGAACGGGATCATAGCCGTAGCGACGGAAACGACCATCTTAGGCGATACGTCCATGAAGTCGACCTTCTCGCGCTCGATTTCAAGAATGGAGTCGCGGCAGCGTGCGTTTACGCGGGGTCTGGCGAATCTGCCTTCCTCGTCGAGGGGCTCGTTCGCCTGAGCTACAACGTAGTTATCCTCAACGTCGGCGGTCATATAAACGACCTCGTCGAGAACCTTGCCGGTAGCCTTGTCAACGCGTCTGTAGGGAGCCTCGATGAAGCCGTAAACGTTGATCCTTGCGAAAGTAGCAAGGTAGGAGATCAGACCGATGTTAGGACCTTCAGGGGTCTCGATCGGGCACATTCTTCCGTAGTGGGAGTAGTGTACGTCACGAACCTCGAATCCGGCTCTGTCTCGGGACAGACCGCCCGGACCAAGGGAGGACAGACGGCGCTTGTGGGTAAGCTCAGCCAGCGGGTTGTTCTGATCCATGAACTGCGACAGCGGAGAGGATCCGAAGAACTCTCTCATCGCGGAAATAACCTGACGGCAGTTAACGAAGGAGTCGGGAGTTACCTTCTCCTGATCCTGACCGGAAAGCGCCATCTTCTCGCGAATGGTTCTTTCCATACGTGTGAAGCCTATGCGGAACTGGTTCTGGAGCAGCTCGCCCACGCAGCGGATACGTCTGTTTCCGAGGTGGTCGATATCGTCCACGTTTCCGACGTCCTCGCAGAGGTCGATGAAGTAGCTTACGGTCGCGAATATATCTTCAATTGTGATGTGCTTGGGGATAAGCTCCTCTGCGCGCGCCTTGATGAGGATACGCAGGGTGTCCTGATCGCCTGCCGCTTCCTCGAGGATATCGCGGAGGACAGCGAAGCGCACGTGCTCGTTGATGCCGAGGGACTCAACATCCATATCGCCGGTGTAGGTCTTGATGTCGACCATGCCGTTGCCGCATACCTTTACGGTAGCGCCCTCGCGTGTGGGGTGAACGACGGTGACGTCGATAACGCCGGCATTCTCGATCTCGAGAGCCTTCTCCTTTGTGATTACCTCGCCCTCGTCGACAAGGATCTCACCGGTCAGCGGCGCGATGACTGCCTCGGCAGCCTTCTTGCCGTAGATACGCTCAGAAATAGCGAGCTTCTTATTATACTTATAGCGTCCGAATCTGGAGAGGTCGTATCTCTTGGCGTCGAAGAACAGCATGTTGAGCTGATTCTGCGCGGACTCCACGGAAGCCATGTCGCCGGGGTGGAGCTTCTTGTAGACCTCGAGAAGAGCCTCTTCCTTGTTCTGGGTGCTGTCCTTCTCGATGGTGCAGGTGATTCTGGGGTCGTCGCCGAACTTTCCGGTCAGCTCTGCATTGGTGGAAAGGCCGATGGAGCGGAGGAAGGTGGTAACGGGGATCTTTCTGTTCTTATCAATGCGGACATAGAACACGTCGTTGGCGTCCATCTCGTACTCGAGCCATGCGCCGCGGTTCGGGATAACAGTCGCCTTGAACAGCTTCTTACCGGTCTTGTCGTGCTCAAAACCGTAGTAAACGCCCGGTGAACGAACGAGCTGAGATACTACAACACGCTCAGAGCCGTTGATAACGAATGTACCGCTGTCAGTCATGAGCGGCAGATCACCCATATAGATCTCGTTATCGATCACGGAGCCGGTCTCCTTGTTCAGAAGTCTGGCGGTAACGCGGATCGGGACTGCATATGTCGCGTCGCGCTCCTTGCACTCCTCAATGGTATACTTGATCTTGTCGTCGAAACGGTGGCTTATGAACGAGAGTTCATATTTGCCGTTTGCGTCAGTGATCGGGGAAACGTCCCTGAACACTTCCTTGATACCGTCCTGCAGGAACCACTCGTAGGAATCCTTCTGAATACCTATGAGGTTCGGCATGTCGATTACCTCATTGATTTTAGAAAAACTCATTCGGGTGGTTTTTCCGAGCTGTATGGGCTTTACATTCACCATCGGCTTTATCACTCCTTAACAAAATTCCGGTCTCAGACTTGCTGGAAAAAACCGGTGTTTGGCGCATTTTAAACGTCAAAAACAGGCTTTTTCGCGCACAAATCCATTATGATACATTATGAAATTATAACATAATTATAGGCAAAAGTCAAGCATTTTACAGTAAAAAAACCGCGCGATATTCCGCGCATTTTTGTCACAAGCGTGGATTTTTTTGCCCAAAGCAACAAACTTTGAGTTTTTTCGCATTCAAATTATTGCAAATCATACAAAATTGAATTTTCATGCTCTAATCAAAGCGAAAACCCGCCCGAATATCGTTCCGGGCGGGTAAAATATACATTATCCTCTGTCAGCGCGTATCACCGCGACCGAGATATCGTCACGGCTGCCCTCGACAGAGCGCTCCCGCAGGTGCACCGACAGAGCCGGGATATCCTGCTGAGAAAGCCGTGCGGTACGTCCTGCGAAATTCAGCAGGTCAGCGCTGCTCAGGAACGAATTGATCAGCCCGTCGCTGGAAAGAGTCACGCTGACCATCTTCCCCTCCCGCCAGAAGCTGCGGAAGCTGTTTATCGCGTCGCAGTCGCACAGTGAGGTCGTGAGGTTTCCGACCAGCCTTTCGTCCTCCGGCATGGGGAACTCCGCTCCGGAAACCGTCTCCAGCGTGAACGTCCCGTCGCCTATCTGAAGCCCGAAAACGCCGTCCTTATCGGCTGCGGCAAGTATCAGGGTCGCTCCGTACATCACTTCCGGCTGAAGCCCGCCGTATTTTTCGAAAATCGCACGCTCGTTCGGGGTCAGCGGAGAAAACCGCATGTGCGCGGCAATTTCATCGTTCCAGCCGCATATGATGTTCCCGGCGATACGCCGAGCCGCCTCCCTTGGGTCGTGGAGGAACACCGCGCCGAGGCTCCCGTTGCGTTCGCAGAAATCCGTGACCGAGCGCAGAGCCACACGCGCCGCCATCTCGCTGCCCGAGGCGCTGCGGAAGTGCTTCTCGCTCCCATGCCCGTCGGACACGGCAGCGACCGCCAGTTTATCGGTGATGAGCACCCTTGCGCTGTCCTGGCAGGGCGTTCCCGAATCCTCGTGGGAAGCTCCCCTGACCGACACAGCAAAGCCGCTGAACTGCATTACCAGCCAGCCTCGATGTCAGCGCTTATCTCGTCGCTGTCGGCGAACTCGCGTATCTGCTCCGCCGCGGACTGCTGCTTTGTGCGCATATCCTCCTCGGACTCCGCAAGGCGAACGCTGCGGCTTCCGATCTGCGAGGAAGTCACCGCAACGAACTTTATCAGCTTCGCGAGGGCTTCGCCGTTGTGCGCCGTAACAACGCTGTCCGGGTCGCCGGTGAACCGCGCGAGTATATCGTGGTCTGCGTCCTCGCCGATGGCGACCGCGGCCTTTATGCCGTTGGAATACCAGCGGTTCTTCGACAGGATATCAAGCCCCTTTTCGTAGTTGTCGGTGGGATAGCCGTCCGACATGAGTATCATGACCGGAGCAAACGAAAGGCTCGGGGACTTCATGAACTCGTTTCTGGAGAGCTTCGCGGCAAGCTCAGTGAGGGCGCTGCCGAGGTCGGTGACGTTCTCAGCGTCGAGGGGCTTCCACTCGAACTCGTCGATGGATATAGGCTCGTCGTACATCCACTCACAGCCGCCGGAGAACTTCAGGACTGCCAGCTTAATATCCGCGTCCGCGCCGCCTATGCCCTTGATTTCGGGGATAAGCTCCTCCATAACGGAATTTACAGTGCCGATCTTGCTGCCGCCCATGCTGCCGGAGCAGTCGATAAGGAAAAACAGCACCATCGACTTCTTGGCGATCTCTTCTGCGTCGTCAAAAGGATTAACAGGTGTATCTGACATATAACTTCCCTCCTGATGATTCAATATAATACTGTATCTATTATATCATCGCCGGTGGGAATTGTCAATCATCTTGACATAATCATTCTGCCGTGATATTATTATATTCAGAAATGACGGCGGCCTCCTCGTCCGTCCAGGCGCTTTCGGGCTGCTCCGACACCGCGTCGACGTACTCCAGCACGCCGCTGTATATCGTGAACGCAAGCTGCTGCTGATATTCCTCGGTGGCGAGCTTCGCTTCCTCCTCGGGATTCGAAAGGAAGCCGCACTCGATCATCAGCGACGGGTTCTTGTTGGATTTGAGCAGGAACAGTTCGTCGCCGGAAAGCTTTATTTCACGGTCGTTTCCCGGCTGGAGCTGCGCGAAACGCGCCTGCATTATCTGCGCCAGCGTCCGGTTGTCGGGATTGTTGTTATTGTAGAACATCTGCCCGCCGAAGTACTTCGGGTCGGTGTAGTTGTTCTGGTGGATACACAGGAATATGCTGTCGGGATAGCTCTGGATTATCTCAAGCCGGTTATCCATGTCGGAGAGCTTCTGGTTGCGTATGCCCTCGACTCCGGGGTCGTAGATGGAGATATCCTCATCGCGGGTCAGCACAGTGCGGAACCCGGAAAGCTCCAGGAGCTGCCGGAGGTGCTTCACCACGGAAAGGTTCACGTCCTTTTCAAGGACGCCGCTTTTCCCCACCGCGCCGCTGTCAAGTCCGCCGTGGCCCGCGTCCAGCACTATGACCGGACGCTCCGAAGCCTCCGCGGAGGTCGGGACGGCGCTGTCGGTCACCCTTGCGCAGACCGCCAGGAAAGCGAAGATCCCCGCCATGCACGCGGCGAATCTCAGAGTTTGTTTGTTGAATTTCATTTCGATTACCCCCGGACAAATTGTCTATTTGTTCATAAGATATGAGCAAGTCCCGGGAAATATGACTAGGGCTACGCTGAATAAAGCGCAGCGTAACAAAATCAGACGCGTGAGCACGCCTTTGTTTGATTCAGCGCTTCCATAGAAAAGGAGAAAATATGGCAAAACCGAAAACCGTGTTCGTGTGCAGCGAATGCGGGCAGGAATACTCAAAGTGGAACGGCAGATGCACCGCCTGCGGAAGCTGGAACACCATCGAAGAAGCAGAGCCGGCGCCGGTCATCGGCGGGAAGTACTCTGCTCCGGCGGCTGAGCTTAAATTCAGTCCCATCGGCGACGTGGACTGCAACGACGAGATACGCTACGGCACGGGAAGCTCCGAGCTTGACAGGGTGCTCGGCGGAGGGCTTGTGAAAGGCTCGCTGGTGCTCATCGGCGGCGACCCGGGCATCGGAAAATCCACGCTGTTGCTCCAGATATGCGGCTTCATGGGCGGCGAGCACACTATACTCTACGTTTCCGGCGAGGAATCCGAACGGCAGATAAAGCTCCGCGCCGACCGGCTGGGAGTCACCGGCGGAGGGCTGCTGCTCGCCTCCGGCAACAACTGCGAAAGCATAATCCAGGCGGTCAGGAAAAACAAGCCGGATATCGTGATAATAGACTCGATACAGACCATAACCTCCAGCGGGATAACCTCCTCGGCGGGAAGCGTCGTGCAGGTCAGGGAATGCACAAACGCATTCATGCACCTCGCAAAATCCGAGGAGATTCCGATTTTCATAGTCAGCCACGTCAACAAGGACGGCGGCATAGCCGGGCCGAAAATAATGGAGCACATCGTGGACACGGTGCTGTACTTTGAGGGCGAGAAGCAGCTTTCCTACCGCATTCTCAGGGCGATAAAGAACCGCTTCGGCTCCACCAACGAAATAGGCGTGTTCAACATGGACGACGACGGCCTCCACGAGGTCACTAACCCCTCGGAGATGATGCTCTCCGGGCGTATCACTACGGTCTCCGGCAGCGCGGTAGTCTGCACCATCGAAGGCACCCGCCCTATCCTCGCCGAGGTCCAGGCGCTGGTTACGAAATCCACGCTGTCAGCGCCGAGAAGGGTCGCCACCGGCTTCGACTACAACCGGCTCTACATGATACTCGCTGTGCTCGAAAAGCGCACCGGATTCTTTTTCGGCGGGGTCGACGTATACGTCAACATAGTCGGCGGCCTCCGGCTGGACGAGCCTGCGGCCGACCTGGCGGTGGCGCTGGCGCTGTACTCCGGGCTATGCGACAAGGTGATACCGGAAAAACTGATGGTGTTCGGAGAGGTCGGGCTCGGCGGAGAGGTACGTGCGGCTTCCCACGTCAGGGAGCGCGTCAAGGAAGGCGCGCGGCTCGGATTTGAGCGGTGCATAATCCCGAAACAGAGCTTCTCGTCGCTCAGCCGCAGCGAAAACTACGGCATTCAGATAATCGGCGTGCGGACGCTGGAACAGGCATTCCGCGCGATAAACGCGGACAAGGAAAAGGAGAACAAGGAATGACAAACTGCGACGACTGCGTAAATTACGTCTACGACGAGGAATGCGACTGCTGGACATGTCTGGTAAACCTCGACGAGGACGAGATGTACCGATTCATGTGCGGAACTAACTACAACTGTCCATATTACTCGTCCGACGACGAGTACTCCATCGCAAGGAAGCAGTAACGCTCCCAACGCTCCCTTATGTGATACTGTAACAAATAAAAAAACCGGGGCTGTGCTGTCACAGTCCCGGTTTTGGTTTATTGCGGATCGCTCATGTTTTATCGTGAGACGGCCTCTTAGACACGCATGCTATCGCTTCAGCAGTGGCAATGTTGAGGTCTACGCTGCTCTGGCGCGCCAGAGAATTCAGCTTGGAAAAAAGCTCTCCATTGTGAGTGCTGACATATCTTGCCGGAAGCTTGTTGAGTGCAAGAGCGGTCATATCCTCTATGCAGCGGTCGCATTTACAGCAGTTTTCGGTCTTGAGCATTTCAGTCAGTTTATCCCTGACTATATCTTCCATCACATTAACAAGTGCCATAATAATTACCCCACATTCATGTAAAGCCCGGAAACTACCGAGCCGATATATTTATTTTACAATAAAAAGGCATGTTTGTCAATACTTTTTACAATATTCTGCAATTTATGGGTTCGGCGTATTTCACAGAATTTTTTGCGGAAAATAGTCAAAAAAAGCAAAGGAGAGATTCTTGATGAATATATCGAACGAGGAATACGGCGAACTTACCAAGCGCCGCTCCCACAATTCAAAGCTGTGCAGGACAATTCCGATGGCGTTTCTTATCGGCGGGCTGATCTGCACGCTCGGCGAGGCTCTGCTGAACCTCTACGGCATGGCAGGACTTAACAAGGACGAAGCAGGCGCGCTGACCTCCATCACGCTGGTGTTTCTGAGCATACTCTTCACCGGGCTGGAATGGTACGACCGGATCGCGCAGCACGCCGGCGCGGGTACGCTGGTGCCGATAACCGGCTTCGCGAACGCAGTCGCCTCCCCGGCGCTGGACTTCAAAAGCGAGGGCTTCGTGCTGGGTCTGGGCGCTAAGATGTTCGTTATCGCAGGACCGGTCATCGTTTACGGCATAAGCGCTTCGGTGGTGTACGGCATTATTTACTACATCGTCGGGCTGTTTACAAAGTGAGGTGTCAGCATGAAATACTGTGAAGGAAAAACAATGTGCTTCCGCAAACCGTCCGTGATAGCCTACGCGGCGGTAGTTGGCAAGGCGGAGAACGAAGGTCCCTACGGCGGCGAATTCGACGAGGTGGTCGAGGACAACAAGGCAGGCTCGGATACCTGGGAGCAGGCGGAATCCCTGTTCCAGCAGCGCGCGGTCGGGCACGTCCTGCGCAAATCCGGGCTGGAACCTGACAGGATAGACCTTATGATAGCCGGCGACCTGCTCAACCAGTGCGTGGGAAGCTCCTACGGTCTGAAGGACTACTTTATCCCCTACCTCGGGATATACGGAGCCTGCTCCACATTCGCGGAAGGGCTTCTGCTCTCGGCGGCTCTGGTGAATGCCGGATATATCGACACCGCTATAGCAAGCACCTCCTCGCATTTCAGCACGGCGGAGCGCCAGTTCCGGTTCCCGCTGAACTACGGCGGAGTACGCACCCCCACCGCCCAGTGGACCGCCACCGCCGCCGGAGCCGCACTGGTCGGGTTCAGCGGGAAGCCTCCGTTTATACGGGCTGCGACAGTCGGCAAGATCGAGGATATGGGAATCACCGACCTCAACAACATGGGAGCCGCGATGGCAGGCGCAGCCTACGACACGCTGACCCGCCACATGAAGCACCGCGGAACTCACCCGCAGGACTACGACGTGATAATCACCGGCGACCTGGGTCAGGTTGGCAGCGACCTGCTCTACGACCTGTTCCAGCGCGACGGCGTTTCTCTCAGGGAGCACCACAAGGACTGCGGGCTGATGATCTACGACCGCGCCGCCCAGGACGTACACGCAGGCGGCTCCGGGTGCGGGTGCTCCGCTTCGATGATGTGCGGGCACTTCTTCAAGCGGATACAGGCCGGCGAGCTGAAACGCGTTCTCTACTGCGCGACCGGCGCGCTGATGTCGCCTACGGTCGTTCAGCAGGGCGGGAGCATTCCCGGGATCGCGCACTGCGTGGAGATATCATCGGAAGCAGGAGGTTAACGAGATAAAATGGATATGTTTCTTGAATACGTCTGGGCGTTTCTCATCGGAGGGGCATTCTGCGCGGTCGGTCAGCTCCTGATAGACCTGACGAAGCTCACCCCCGCCAGGATCCTGGTAAGCTATGTGGTCGCCGGGGTCGTCCTCGGCGCGGTAGGGGTTTACGACCCGCTCATTGAATTCGCCGGCGGCGGCGCGACAGTTCCTCTTACAGGCTTTGGAAACCTCCTTGCAAAGGGAGTCCGCGAAGCCGTCGACCAGCACGGCCTCCTCGGAGCTTTCATGGGAGGCTTCACCGCTACGGCGGCTGGTATCGCGGCGGCGGTGTTCTTCGGACTGCTCGCGGCTCTGTGCTTTAAGAGCGGGTCAAAGATAAACGAAACCTGACGGGGACGTCGGGGCTTTATCTGGGCTTTAACTCTGCGGATAAATTAAATTAAGAATTCGGAATGCTGAATTCGGAATTATGGAATCCGCTTCGCGGATATATTTTAAAAAGCAAAGCACTTCAGTTTGATCTGCTTTGCTTTTTTACAGTTCAGCGTAAATTGAAATAATGATCGTATAGCGTTCCGTTTTTGTGCTATATGCTTTTCCAGCGGCGGGTTCCGTGGGGAATTTTTGTCGCAGTCACAATAGATTTTTTCTGCGGAATATGCTATAATACTATCGTATTGTATTGTATCCCCGGAAATCGGGGAATGATAACAAGGAGGAAAATTCAATATGAACAGCGAAAAGATCCACAAGATGGTCGGAACCGGCGTTCTGACCGCAGTAGTAATCGTCGTATATCTTCTGACGATGGGAATTTCCGTAGGACCGTTCAACATCACGTTTGCTCTTATCCCGATAGTAGTCGGCGCGGCACTATACGGCTGGGCGACAGGCGGCTGGCTCGGTCTGGTGTTCGGCGCGATGGTGCTTTTCACCGGCGGTGCGAACGCATTTTTGGTGATCAACGTACCCGGGACGATTATCACAGTCCTGGTCAAGGGCGCGGCGGCTGGTCTTGTTCCGGGACTTATCTACAGCGCTCTTGAGAAGAAGAACCGCTGGGCTGCGACAATATGCGCGGCTGCGGCAGCTCCGATCGTTAATACCGGAATATTCCTGCTGGGCTGCCTCGCGTTCTTCATGGGAACAATAAACGAATGGGCGGCAGGCGCAGGCATTGAGAACGCAGGAGTCTACATGGTGACGGTTTTCGTCGGCGTGAACTTCCTGGTAGAGCTTGGCGCTAACCTGCTGTTAAGCTCCGTGATAGTAAGAATAGTCGACATAGTAAAGAACAAACTGGCCGCAAACAAGTCACGGATATAATTCCAAAGGAGCAGCAATGATACTTGCAATAGACATCGGCAATACAAATATAGTCCTCGGCTGCGCGGACAGCGACAGGATATTGTTCCGTGAACGCCTTGCGACAGTTCAGCGCGAAACCTCGCTTGAATACGCCGTAAAGATAAAAGCGGCGCTTGATATAAACGGGATCGACCGCACACAAATCAGCGGCGCTGTGATATCTTCCGTCGTACCGTCTGTCACGAACACCGTAAAGGCGGCGGCTGAAAAGCTCATCGACGGGAAAATCATGATAGTAGGCCCCGGAATAAAGACCGGGCTGAAAATCCAGATAGACAACCCCGCACAGCTCGGCAGCGACCTGGTCGTAGACGCCGTTGCAGGTATCCACGACTACCCGCTGCCGCAGATAATAATTGACATGGGCACCGCGACCACATTCTCGGTCATCGACAAGGACCGCACCTACATCGGCGGACTTATCACCACCGGCGTAGCCGTATCAGCGGACGCCCTCAACTCCAGAACGGCGCAGCTCCCGAAAATCGCCTACGAAAAGCCGAAGCGCGTAATATGCAGCAACACAGTCGACTGCATAACCAGCGGCATAATGTACTCCAACGCATGCGCGATAGACGGAATAATCGAACGCATTGAGGAGGAGCTCGGCGAAAAGGCGACAGTCATCGCAACGGGCGGACTCTCGCAGGTAGTAATACCTCTCTGCCGCCACGAAATCACTTACGATGACGACCTTCTCTTAAAGGGGCTAATGCTCATCTGGAACAAAAACTCAAAATAATGACCTTACAATACACAGAATTGCTGCCGGCTTTCCGGCAGCAATTCTTGTTTTATAGAGGTCTGCGGTATATCACCGCGTCGTCGTCCGGGTAGTAGTTCCGGCGGAGCGCTATCTTTTCGTAGCCGCTCTTTTCGTATAGCGCTATCGCTCCGGCGTTCCTGCTGCGAACCTCGAGGAAGCAGCATACCGCGCCGCGCTCCTGCGCTTTCGTGTGGAGTTCCGACAGGAGCCGCTCCGCTATGCCCTGCCTGCGGAACTCCGGCAGAGTCGCTATCTGGAACAGCTCCGCTTCATCTGCCGCGACCCTTCCCAGCGCAAACCCCGCGACAGCTCCGCCGCGCTCCTCGGTAACGAGGATATTCAGCGGGCTGTTAAGCTCCGACAGCAGCGTATTCGCCGTCCAGCTTCCGTGGAAGCACTCCTGCTCTATCGCGTTTATCTGCACGAACTGCTTGTCAGTGGGCTTCATACCAGCTTCTGCCCTCCTTTGCGTCGGCGGTGAGAGGCACGGCAAGCTTTACTGCGCCCTGCATTTCCTCGGTGAGTATCTGCGCCGCCTTGTCCGCCTGCGCCTCCGGAGCCTCAACGATCAGCTCATCATGCACCTGGAGTATCAGCTTTGCCTCGGGGAGCTCCTCTTTCAGCCTGCGGTATACGCGTATCATAGCTATCTTGATGATATCCGCAGCCGTGCCCTGTATCGGTGTGTTCATCGCGATACGCTTTCCCAGAGCCTTCACGGTCTTGTTGGTCGAGAGTATCTCCGGAATAAAACGCTTCCTGCCGAACATCGTGACCGCCCAGCCGTCCTTTTCGGCGCTTGCAGTCACCTTGTCCATATACGCTTTCACGCCGGAATAATGGGTCAGGTAGTCGTCGATATACCGCTTCGCCTCGGGGACTGACACGTTGATATCCTTTGCAAGCGAAAACGCGCCTATGCCGTACACAATGCCGAAATTTACCGCCTTCGCGCTGCGGCGCTGCTCCGGAGTGATCAGCTCCGGCGGGACATTCAGGACGCTTGCGGCGGTCTCGGTGTGGATATCTCCGCCCTCGCAGAAGGTCTTTATCATCGCCTTGTCGCCGGAAAGGTGCGCCAGTACGCGCAGCTCTATCTGGCTGTAGTCCGCGTCAGCAAGCATTCTGCCCTCCCCCGCGACAAAGAATCTGCGGAAGTTCCTGCCTATCTCGGTGCGAACCGGAATGTTCTGTATGTTCGGCTCCGCAGAAGAAATACGCCCGGTGCGGGTTTCGGTCTGCTTGAATGTGGTGTGCATTCTGCCGTCCGGAGAAACCGCCGCTTCAAGCCCCTTGACGTAGGTGTTGTAGAGCTTCGTGAGCGTTCTGTAGTCGAATATCAGCGGAATTATCGGGTGCCTGCCGCGCAGCCCCTCCAGCGTATCCGCGTCGGTGGAGTAACCCGTCTTGCGCTTCTTCCCGGCGGGAAGTCCCAGCTCCTCGAAAAGCACAACGCTGAGCTGCTTCGGAGAACCGATGTTGAACTCGTGCCCTGCTTCCTTGTAGATATCCTGCTCGATCTCCTTTATCTTCGGCTGGAGCGCGTCTCCGAACTCCCGCAGCGCCTCGGTGTCCAGCTTCACGCCCTCTATCTCCATGGAGCTAAGAACCTCGGCAAGGGGTATCTCAATGTCAGCCAGAACGCCGTACATCTCCTGCTGGTGTATTTTCTCCCACAGAGCGCGGTTCAGCAGAAACAGCGACTCCCCGAGCCGCTCCGCGCTGTAGGTCACGCCGTATTCCGCGCAGAGGCGCTCAACGGTGTAGTCGCTGGAATTTACGTTCAGAAGATACCCGGCAAGCGCCGCGTCGAACACCACGTTTTTAAGCTCCATGCCGTTTTTCATGCAGTAGGAATACAGCGCCTTCGCGTCGTCGGTGCGCTTGGGGGCTTCGGAAGCCAGGATAGCCGCCGTGCCCTCCTGCGGCTTCCCCGCGAGGAACACGCGCACTTCCCCGCCGGAAAACGCCACGTCATACGCCGCCGGATCGAATTCCGGGATATCGGCCTTTTCCGCGGCTTCAACTGCGGGAGTTCCGGCATTATCCGGTGCGGGCGCGGTTCCCTCGGAGGCTATCGAGGCTAACGCGACCTTCGCCGGGGCGGTCTTATCCAGACCCAGCTTCTTCATAACGCCGAACATTTCCATTTCGGTGAGGATACCTGCGGCTTCGGCGGGGTCTCCGTCCTTTTTCTCGTATGCGGACATATCAAGCTCCACCGGGGCTTCAAGCGTTATCTCGGCGAGCTTGCGGCTCAGCTCCGCGCTCTCCCTGCCGTTTTCAAGCTTGGCGCGTACTCCCTTCGTGACCTCTATCGCGTCGAGGTTCTGGTAGATGTAGTCCACCGTGTGGTACTTCTGGATAAGCCCCAGTGCGGTCTTTTCGCCTACTCCGGGAACTCCAGGTATATTATCGGAGCTGTCGCCCATAAGGGTCTTGACCTCCAGCATTTCCCGGGGCGTAACGCCGTAGACCTCGGCTATCTTCGCCGGGGTGTAGATGATGTCCTCCTTGTTGGAGGCGAGCCTTACCGTCACCTTGTCGGTGATAAGCTGGAAGCTGTCGCGGTCTCCCGTGGAGATGGTGCACTCTCCGCCCTGCGATTCAGCGGCGTGGGAGAGCGTTCCGATGATGTCGTCCGCTTCGTAGCCCTCCTTCTCCACGATGGCGACTCCAAGCGCGGTGAGTATCTGCTTGATTATCGGCATCTGCGCACGCAGCTCGTCTGGCATTGCGTGGCGGGTGCCCTTGTAGTCCGCATACATCTTGTGCCGGAACGTCGGCGCATGCAGGTCGAACGCCACTGCGATGCGGTCGGGAGCCTCCTCCTTCATCAGCTTGAGGAATATGTTAAGGAATCCGGTCAGCGCGTTGGTCGGCATTCCCTTTTTATTCGTGAGCACGCGTATCCCGTAGAACGCGCGGTTCATTATGCTGTTTCCGTCTATAACAAGCAGCTTCATGCTTTATTCTCCTTTGAATTTCGGCATAGTCGGGATATCCGTCATGCGGATATCGTCAAGCACGCGGTGATCCAGCTTTTTCAGCATGAACAGCGTGCAGGTGCCGGTAAATGCTCCGCCGATCACCGCCGAGGCTGTAAGTATCGGCGTGTAGGCGAGCACCAGAATGTTCCCGTAGATTATCACCGCGGTGAGCATCTGCCCGGCGATATGCGCCAGCGCTCCCATGATCCCGACCAGCGGCAGCCAGTTCTCTCGGTTCTCGCCGGGGAGGAGCTTTCTCATCAGAAGCATGACCCCAAGCGCGCAGATACCGCCCATCACTCCGTAGAACAGGTTCATGACCTGCCCGGTGATGAACGCCGCCACAAAGCAGCGCAGTATCACAACGAGCATCACATCTATGGAGCGCCACTTCCCGCCTATGTAGAGCATGAACATCGTTACGATGTTTCCAAGCCCGACCCTCACGCCGGGGATAGCGCATATAGGCGGCAGGAACGATTCAACCGCGGAAAGCACCGCCGCAATGCATATAAACAGCGCGCAAAGCGCGACTTTTCTAACCCTGAGCGCTTTCACCCGAATGCACCTCCGTCGTATTCTCCTGTGCGGAACGGCTGCTCCGCGAATTCATTATGCCGGACACCTTCTCCGCGATCAGCATAAGCTCGGAAGGCTCCGGCGGCTTCGCAGGCTCGACCGGCTCCGGCTCTGCCTCGGGCATGATAGCCGCTTCCGGCTCTCCGGTGAACGTGTAGTCCCCGGCGCTTATCTTAGCCGCCGGATACGCAGCCAGCCAGTCGCGCAGATGACCCGCGGCAAGGCTGACCGCCGCCGCTGCCGAAGCCGCCAGCATAACAAATCCGCATACCGCGAACACAGCGCCGTTTCCGCTTACGATAAAGCAGATCAGCGCATAGACCAGGTTCAGCGCGCAGCTCACCAGACGTATGACCGGCTCCCCGGCGACCGCCATCAGAGCTGCCGCAACGGAAGCCGCCGCGCCTATCGCAAGCGCCAGCCCGGTGAAAATTCCGCCCATGGCGAAGCCGCACACAGCGCACACTAACGCCGCCGCACACTGAATATAAAAGCACGCATGCACAGTCCTCCGGAGCGCGCCGACCCTCCTCTGCCTTGCAGAAACAAAGTCGGAGACCACGCTCTTTCCGTCGGATTCAAAATGTATGAGCCGCTTTTTTATCCCGTCCAGCATAATTACCTCCAGAAATTATAAGGCTCAGAGCCTGTTGACTTCCTCCAGCCACAGCGCCGCGGAAGCGTCGCTGGGCATTCTCCAGTCGCCCCGGGGCGAGAGTGTGACAGAACCCACCTTCACGCCGTCCGGCAGGCAGCTCCGCTTGAACTGCTGCGAGAAGAACCTGCGGTAGAACGTCCTGAGCCACTTGAGAATAGTTTCCCGGTCGTAGCTTCCATCAAACGCGTACTCCGCCAGGCGGAAAACCTTGCTGGGCGGGAAGCACCAGCGTATCCCGTTGTACAGGAAGAAATCGTGCAGCTCGTACGGACCTACCAGATCCTCGGTTATCTGGGCGATGTCGCCGTTTTCGTCCGCCGGGAGAAGCTCCGGGCTTACCGGAGTATCGTAAATGCTCATCAGGACCTCGCGGAGGTCTGCGCCGCCAACGGTTCCCGCGTAGTACTTCACGATGTAACGAACAAGCGTTTTCGGAACGGAAGCGTTCACGCCGTACATAGACATGTGGTCGCCGTTGTAGGTAGCCCAGCCGAGCGCAAGCTCCGAAAGGTCTCCTGTGCCTATTACCATGCCGTTTTCAGCATTTGCGAGATCCATAAGTATCTTGGTGCGCTCCCGTGCCTGGCCGTTTTCGTACACCACATTGTGGTTGCTCTCATCGTGGCCGATATCCTTGAAATGCTGCTTTACCGAATCGGCAATATCTATCACGCGCAGCCTTGTCCCGAGCAGCTCGCAGAGCCGCTCCGCGTTGCTGCGGGTGCGCTTTGTCGTACCGAAGCAGGGCATTGTGACCGCCAGTATATCCGACGCGGGTCTGCCGAGCAGCTTCATAGCCTCCACGCACACCAGCAGCGCAAGCGTGGAATCCAGCCCGCCGGAAATTCCGATCACCAGCGTTTTCGCGTTGGTGTGGCGGACGCGCTTTTCAAGCCCATGTGCCTGCATTGTGAGGATATCCTCGCAGCGCTTGTCGGTCTCCGCCGAGGTATTCGGAACGAACGGAGTGCGGCGCACTATTCTGGTAAGCTCTGCGGGCTTTATTTCCATATCGAACGGAATACGGCGCATTCCCGGGCGCAGACCTCCCACGAAGCTAGTGTTGCGGCGGCGCTCGGAAGCAAGCTTCTGGACGTCTATTTCAGTAACGGTCAGCCCGGTTGAGTACAGTTTGCTCTCCGCGAGGACTATTCCGTTTTCAGCGATTATATCGTGCCCGCCGAATACAAGATCCTGCGTGCTTTCGCCGGAGCCTGCGCTGGCATATACGTACCCGCACAGCAGCCGCGCGGACTGGCTGTTGACAAGCTCACGGCGGTAGGAATCCTTGCCGATGGTCTCGTTGCTGGCGGAGAGATTCGCGATGAGGGTCGCGCCGCCGAGCGCGAGTGAAATGCTCGGAGGCTCCGCAGCCCAGAGATCCTCGCAGATCTCCGCAGCGAAAACCAGCTCGGGCGTCCCGCGGCACTCGAACAGCAATCCAAGCCCGAACGGAACGCTCTCCCCGAAAAGCTCAATATCGTACTCGCCCTCCGGGGCGGCGGTGAAATGCCGCTTCTCGTAGAATTCGTTGTAGTTCGGGAGGAACTTCTTCGGCACAACGCCGAGTATCTTCCCGTCCTTCATTACGACGGCGCAGTTGTAAAGCTCCCCGCGGAACCTCAGCGGACAGCCCACCGCAATGAGCATGTCAAGTCCGGCGGAGTGCTCCGTGATATCCTTCAGCGCGTTCAGAGCGCCGTCAAGCAGGGTCTGCTGAAAAAACAGATCCTGACAGGTGTAGCCGGTAATGCACAGCTCCGGCAGAACTAGCACTCTCACTCCCTGCTCGTGAGCCTTATCTATCAGCGCCTTTATGCGGGCGCAGTTATAGCCGCAGTCTGCAACCTTGATGTCAGGCGTTCCCGCGGCGGTCTTTACAAATCCGTCCTTCATTCTTCTGCTCCTTTTGTGCCACAGTAAGCACTTTATATTGTTATCCATTATATATTATATACGTTTTTCATCTGAAAATCAAGAGCAGTACACGGATTTTTAACATTTTATATAAAAATCCCCGCAGCCGTGTGACTGCGGGGATAATTGTATTTGATTCAGTAATATCAGAATCCGGTAGAATAGTTCGGAGCTTCCTTTGTGATCTGGATATCGTGCGGGTGGGACTCCCTGAGACCTGCGCCGGTGATGCGTACGAACTCTGCACGCTCCTGGAGGTCGGGGATAGTCGGGCAGCCGCAGTAGCCCATACCGGAGCGGATACCGCCAACGAGCTGGAAGATGGTGTCGGCAACGGATCCCTTGTAAGGTACACGGCCCTCAACGCCCTCGGGAACGAGCTTCTTGCTCTTATCCTGGAAGTAGCGGTCAGCGGAGCCCTTCTTCATTGCAGCAAGGCTTCCCATGCCTCTGTATACCTTGAAGCTTCTGCCCTGGTAGATCTCGACGTCGCCGGGAGCCTCCTCGCAGCCTGCCAGCAGGGAGCCGAGCATTACGCAGTTAGCGCCAGCCGCAAGAGCCTTGACGATATCGCCGGAGAACTTGATACCGCCGTCTGCGATGACCGGAACGCCGTACTTAGCGGCAGCGCATGCGCAGTCGTAAACCGCGGTGATCTGCGGAACGCCGATACCTGCAACTATTCTGGTGGTGCAGATAGAGCCGGGGCCGATACCTACCTTTACAGCGTCAGCGCCAGCCTTGATGAGATCCTCAGCGGCAGCGCCGGTCGCAACGTTGCCCGCGATGATAACAGCGTTCGGGAACGCGGTCTTGATCTTGTCGAGGGTGGTCATGATGTTCTTGCTGTGGCCGTGCGCGGAGTCGAGCACCAGTACGTCCGCCTGAGCCTTCAGCAGAGCGCCGGCTCTGTCAAGCACGTCGGGAGTAATTCCGATCGCAGCGCCGCAGAGGAGTCTGCCGCCTGCGTCGCGCGCGGTGTTCGGGTACTGTACGCTTTTCTCGATATCCTTGATCGTGATAAGTCCCTTGAGGAAACCGTTCTCGTCAACCAGCGGGAGCTTCTCGATCTTGTGCTTTCTGAGGATCTCCTGAGCCTGCTGGAGATTAGTGCCGACCGGAGCGGTAACGAGGTGATCCTTTGTCATTACCTCGCCGATCTTCTGGTTGTAATCGGTGATGAAGCGGAGGTCGCGGTTAGTGAGGATACCGACCAGCTTGCCGTTCTCAACGACCGGAACACCGGAGATCTTGTACTTGCCCATCAGAGCGTCCGCGTCAAATACGCTGTCCTGCGGGGAAAGGAAGAACGGGTTAACGATAACGCCGTTTTCAGAACGCTTTACCTTGTCCACCTCGTCAACCTGCTGCTCGATGGTCATGTTCTTGTGGATAATACCGATACCGCCTTCTCTGGCGATCGCGATAGCCATGCGGCTCTCTGTTACGGTATCCATCGCGGAAGTCATAATCGGGGTGTTGAGCGTGATGTTCTTGGTGAGCTGCGTCTTGAGGTCGATCATGTTCGGGGTAACGTCGCTCTTTGCGGGTATGAGCAGCACGTCGTCGAACGTAAGACCTTCCTTGACAAATTTCTCGTTGTAGTTGCAGTTCAGCATACGATTAAATCCTCACTTTCTCGATCCGTTTCTGATTTGCACAGGTATTCCTGCGTCTTTTTCATTTTCTGGAACATTTCCCTCAATAAGGAAAAAAGCCGCTGAATGCATATGCTTCATGGCTTTTAGTTCCGTTTCGGGGAGATGTCCTCCCGAAGATATATTATAAATATTATATCACTAAACCGCTTTTTTTTCAAGCGCAAACCAGGAGAAAAGTATACAAATATCAAGCCTGAATTCGCCGCGATTTCGGAAATTTTCACGCTTTCCCTGAAAATCTCAAAAAAATCTTTCACAGCTTATTGACGAAAAAAGATATTTATTATAGAATATATGTGTATGGGTATTTTATGCCCTCTGAAAAATGTATGAAATTCACAGATAAGGAAATGATAATATGATAAAGACCTCAGCTTCGCTGCTTGCCTGCGACCTCGCGGATATATCCGGGGAGCTCTCGCGCTGCAAAGCGGCGAATGTCGACTGGATACACTTCGACGTAATGGACGGCGCGTTCGTCGACCAGATAACCTACGGCAGCCCGGTGCTGAAATGCGTCCGCAGGGCAACGGATATGTTCCTTGACGTGCACCTGATGGTGAACGACCCGGCGAGCCAGATCAAGTTCTTCGCGGAAGCCGGAGCCGACCTCATCAGCTTCCACCTTGAGAGCCGCAGCGACGCACGAAAGACCCTGGAGCTGATACGTTCCTTCGGCGTGAAATCCGCGCTTGCAGTAAAGCCCGGAACGCCCATTGAGGAAGCGTTCCCGCTTGTGGAGCTGTGCGACATGGTGCTCGTTATGACCGTCGAGCCGGGCTACGGCGGGCAGGCGTTCATTCCGGAAACGCTTGATAAGATACGCGCTCTGCGCAGCTTCGCCGGTGACTCCCTCGACATTGAAGTCGACGGCGGAATAAACGGCAAGACCGCTCCGCTGGTAAAGGAAGCCGGCGCGAACGTCCTGGTTGCCGGGACCGGCCTTTTCAAGGCGGAGGACATGGCGCAGGCTAACTCCCTGCTGAAGGCTCCGCAGAAAGGACAGGCATGATAACTCCCATAACCAAGCGCGACCCGCGTAAGCTGTATCTGGAGCGCCTTGTATTCATGGCGGCTCTGCTGATACCGGCGGTGTTCCGCGGCGGCTTCAGACCGCTGGCAGTGTGCGCGGTGTGCGTTATCTGCTGCATGTTCACAGACTGGGTCTGCTGCAAGCTGCGCCGCATAAAATACGACATTAAAGACCCCGCCGTGATGTTCTGGGGGCTGTGCTGCGGAATGCTCATGCCTGCTGGTATCCCGCATGTCCTTGCAGGACTTTCCGCGGTTATCTGCATAGCTCTCGGGAAACACATTTTCGGCGGAAACGAGAACCTCGTGTTCTCTCCTCCAGCGATAGCCGTGGCGTTCCTGATAATCTGCTACCCCGGCGACATGCTGTATTATCCGAAGGTCGGCGAAATTCTCCCGATGTTCTCGGAGTACGAAGGGACTTTCACCCGCTCTGTCGAATACCACATGAACCTCGGCACAACGCCTACCCAGTCCGTTATGGATATCCTCATGGGGAACGTCCCCGGCGCTATCGGCGCTGTTAATGTCCTCGTTATTCTGGTCATCGGCGTGTGCATGCTGATAAAGCACTCCACCAGTTTCACCGCGCTGATATCCTGCCTGACCTCTGTGGCGGCTATCTCTGCGCTGTACCCCAGGGTCGGGGATTCTCCGCTTATGTCGGTGTTCTATGAGCTTTCCAGCGGCTTCCTGCTGTTCGGAATCGTTTTTATGTCCGCCGAGCCTTATATACTGCCGAAGCGCCGCGCCGCACGAGTCATCTACGGAGTCGTGCTGGGCTACACCGTGATGATGTTCCGGTATTTCGGTCAGGTGGAGGGCTGCTTCGTTTTCGCGCTGCTTATCGTCAACGCCATGAGCAGCTCGTTTGATACCATCGTTGAAAATATCCTCTACTGGAAGCGCAACTACATCAGCTCCTTCGAGGGAAGCAAGAACCGCGCGCAGCAGGGCGGCATAAAGCTCACTGACACGCAGGAGATACAGCTCCCCGAAAAATACCGCTACAACACCCCGCCGATAGACGGCAAGGTGAAGCGCCACAAGCGCCGTCCTGCGTTAATAAGCAGACCCGGGGAGGCTCAGCCGCACCATGAGCAGCTCGAGCAGCCGGAGCGTTCAGAGCCATCTATAAACCCGGAGAAGGAGGACAGCGATGAATAACAAACCCTCCGGGAAGTTCAGACTTGACGGGCTTTTCCGCCAGAATATCGTTCTGATGAGCGGACTCGTCACCGCCCCGATAATAGTAGCGGCGACAACGTTCGAACGCGCTCTGGTGCTCACCCTGAGCTTCCTTCTTATCTCGTACTCGTCAATAATCATCTGTCGGTTCATTCCCCGGGAGATAGTCTACACCGTGCGGATAATCTGCTACGTCGGAGTTGCCGCTGTGATGTATATTCCAACCGCGCTGCTGATGAACGCGCTGTTCCCTGAAACGGCCTCGGCGGTGTCCATCTACATTGAGATACTTGTAGTCAATTCCCTGATACTCGCAAAGACCGAGAGCCGGTTCTACCTCATGCCGCTGAAAGAAATGGCGCTGGACGCGCTGATGTACATTCTCGGCTACGCTATAGCGGCGTTCGCCGTGGGTATCATCAGGGAGTTCCTCGCGTTCGGCTCGCTGTTCGGGCTGAGAGTATGCGACGCCCCCATGCCCGCCGCCAAGACCACGTTCTTCGGGTTCATACTTGTGGGGATCCTCGCGGCGGTCTGCCGCGGAGTGACTACCCGCCGCAGGAAGCGCAGCGAAAGCTCCGGCGTTATCCGAAAGGGGGCTGAATGATGGAAGTTATCGCAAAGATCGTTTCCGCCGCGATGGTCTCCGTGTTCGTCCAGAACGCGATATTCGACCGCGCATTCGGCAGCAACGTCGGTATTTACGCCTCCCGCAAGAACAGCACCGTTATCGGCTTCACTCTCGGCATTACTGCTATGACCACCCTGGCGAGCATTGTTTCCTTCTTTGTTGACCAGGCTATGCTCCCGACGGAGTTCGGCTGGCTGTTCATGCCGCTTATCTACTCAGCCGTTATCAGCGTGCTGTATATTCTGGGGCTTCTGGGGCTGTGGCGGTTTTTTCCAAAAATATTCAGGAAAATACGCAAGTACGTCCACCTTGCGATATTCAACTGCGCCGTTATCGGCGCGCTTTTCCTCAACTCCAACTACGGCAGCGACATCTGGTCGTACATCGGATACGGTTTCGGCACCGGCATAGGGTTCTTCCTGGCGTGCTTCCTGCTGAATATCGCGCACGAAAAGCTGGACAGCGACAAGATCCCGCGTATATTCCGCGGCTACCCCATCATGCTTGTATACATCGGCGTGATATCGCTGGCGTTCTACGCGCTGGCGGGCTACACCGTTGACTTCTGATAACAACACACCACATTCTAGGAGATATCATGAAGAAAAAGAACATCAAGATAAAGCACCGCAAATACAGCCTGTACCAGCGCAAGAAAAGCAAGGGCAGGAAGTTCCTCACCGGACTTCTGATGGTAATTCTGGTGGCGGGTCTGTGCGTACTGGGCTACGGCCTGGGCAAGCCACTGGTGGAGTACTTCTCTAACCGCGGAAACGAGCCGCCCCCAGAATCCGCCTGGACTCCGCCGGTATCCGCCGAGCCTGCGGCTCCCTCTGCGGAAGGCACTGCGGAAAAGACCGCTGAATCCTCCGAACCTACCGCCGAGCCGGAAATCGAAAAGACGGTCAGCGCGTTCATTCTGCCGGAGACCGCCGCGCTCAGCTCCGAGAGCCTCAACAGCGCCCTCGCAGCCGCAAAGAACAGCGGCTGCACCGACATCACGGTAACGCTCAAGGACGAAGCCGGAAGCTTCCTTTACAAGACCGCGCTCAAGGATATCCCCGAGAGCCAGATAACCGGAACCCTCACCGCAAAGCAGATTGCGGACATCATCACCAGGGCTGGAATGACTCCGCACGCGCGTATAAATACGCTGCTCGACCGCACCTCCCAGACCTACTCCGGCGGAAGCATCTGCTACATGATAGCCGACGGCGGGATCTGGCACGACTACTACGTCGACCAGGGCGGCAAGTCCTGGCTCGACCCGTTCGAGAAGGAGACCGCGGCGTACCTTGCGGATATCACAAAGGAGATCGCGTCCGCGGGCTTCACAGACGTGATACTCGCAAACATGAGGTACCCGGCGTTCAACCCGCTGGATTATACGAACTTCCTGCGGCAGCTCAACATTTCCGACGAAACCGCGCGTCTTGAAGCGCTGTGGAACGTCATTTCCGCATGCCAGAAGGCTGCGGGGGATACCAGAGTCACAATTGAAATGAACGACGAAGATCTGTTCGCGGATAACAACGCGATCGCGCTCACCACTGCGGAAGCCGCAGGAGATAAAACAAAGCTGAAAACCGCAGCGCTGCTGGTGGACTACTCCCCCGCCGACAAGACAGGCTACGCCGAAACAAGGGCGTTCATCGGGAAGCTCTCCGCGATGTACTCCGGACAGGAATGGGCGGTCCGCATTCAGACCTCCGGATTCTCCGCCGCTTCTCTCGAGCAGGTGCGCAAGGCGTTTGCGGACTCCGGTATCACCATGTTTTCTGAATAATCGGTGAAAATTTTACCGCCCTACTTGATTTTAGGAGCAGTTTAGGTTATAATTAAAAGGTACTATAAAAATCATGCCGCAAGGCAGGACGTGGAGGACAACTAATGACAACACTCGCAGTTATTTCTACCGCAGCTTCTTCTGCAGACGCAACCGGCGGTGCAAACGTGGCAAGCATGCTCACAATGCTCATTCCGCTGGCGCTTATCATCGTATTCTTCTATTTCTTCATAATCCGCCCGGAGAAGAAGCGCAACAAGGAAATGCAGAACATGCTCAACAGCATTCAGGTTGCTGATGAGGTTATCACCAACGGCGGCATCATCGGCAGAGTTCTTTCCGTTAAGGAGGACACCGTGCTTATCGAGACCGGCAGCGACCGTACCAAGATCCGCGTGCTGAAATCTGCTATCGCTAAGAACAACACCGTTCACGAGGCTCCCGCTGAGGAAGCTCCCGCTAAGAAGAAAAAGGGCGACAAGCCCGCTGAGATCAAGTGACCTTGCGCATATGAAGCAAAAACTCCCTTCGGAAACGGAGGGAGTTTCTGTTTGTCGGAAGAGTGCACGGCTAAAAATATGCTGGTGAAAATTGCCGACGCGGTATTTAACATGCGGCCGCTAAATTATAAGCAAGGGGCCTCTTTTGAAGTCCCTTACATTCATTCATTCTTATTTTCTGTTGTCTGTTCAGGCTCGGTAGCTCCCTCCGCGCGCTTTTTAAGCTTTATCTTCGACATATTCCGTATTCTTGACCAGATGAACGCCAGCGCCACCAAAACAAGCTCCGGAATAGTCTGCCACAGTCTTGACACCACGGATACGACCATAGCGTCGCTCTGCGGCATTATAAGGCACAATCCGGCTACGATGATACCCTCGCGGACTCCAAGCCCGGACGGGGCGAATATCGCGAGAATGCCCATTATCGCGGAAACTCCCCAGATACCGGCACAGAACAGCAGTTCGGAATACTCCACGGCGGGATAGATCGACTTTGTAAGAATGAAGAATCCAACGCCGACGATCAGCCAGTTTCCGATGAACAGCAGCACGACCTTTAACATCTGCGAGTACTTCATCGGTATCTCAAGATCCTTCTTAAAGAGCTTCCCAAGTATCCGCAGGAAGAAATTGATTATTTTCGGGTGAATGCACACGAAAAACACGACTATAAGCGCGATAGTTACCCACTTGTAGTTTTCCAGAAGCTCGTTCGGGAAGAACAGCAGCGACACGATAAACAGCATTGCCGCACCAAGCAGCGTGCAGACATTCTCAATAAAGAAGCACACCGTTACCTTCGACAGCGGCGCGTCCTCCTCCTTATAATAGGTCAGGCGGGCGGCAAGCATGAACACCTTCCCCGGAATGTACTTTCCGAGGATAGAGTAGAGGTAGCTCGTGACGGCTTTCTCGTACTTTATCGCACAGCCGTTAAGCTTTGTAATGTAGTGCCACAGAGACGCCAGGGTTATTTTATACAAGAAATAGAACAGCATGGAGAATATGAATATCCCCATATCAACGTTCATTATCTTGTCGGAGAATTCATCCCAGTTCTTCCAGAAGTACCACGCCAGGAATACCACGACAAGCACGCCGAACAGGATTTTCAGCGCTTTCAGTATCTTTTTCTTATCAGGCTTTTTCATTGTTTTCTCCCGGTCAGAAGCTCAGCAGCACGCGAATGAAGCACATGTAATAGTATATGAACCAGGTAGGCATTTTCTCAAGCTTAGCGAGCTTTTCACGGCTGAATTTCATGTTTCTCCAGCCAAGCTTGAATGCAAGGCGGTGATTCCACTTGCACTTGCCGGAGACATCAACATTAAGCTTCCTGCCCATCTTTTCGAACATTTCCTGCTTCGCCTTTGCCGCGTTGAACTTGAATACCAGCGCACGCTTCTGGCTGCGAAGCATTTTGCTGTCGTCGATACGCGAAGCAACTATCGCGCCGTCGTCCACAGCGGACTGGAACGCCTCCATTGCGCGCTCGCTTCGGATAACGCAGCTTGTGTGCTTTATCGGATTCTTCTTCATTTCCTTGAGCCAGATATCGCCGAAGCTGATATCCGCAGAGTTGCAGTAATGATCCTGGCAGACCATGCAGCTCTCCTGGCTGAAGAAGTACGCGTTTTTGTATGCGCATATCGTCTTGGGGTAGCTGAGGGTCTTTTCGCTGCCGTCCTCGTACTGCACGGTGGAAAGTCCGCGCCAGTGACCGCGGCGGTAGTACAGCCTCTTTGCGCCCTCAAGGGAGATCTTCTTCTTCCTCAGCGGAACTAACGTTGCATTCTCGCTGTGACTTCCGCTGCAATAAAGTCCGAGCTTCAGCACGACCTTTTCTTTCAGCGCGGGCTCCTTTTCAAGCATTGCGGTGAACGCTCTCATCTGGCAAGGGACGAGTACTACGGCAAGCTTTCCGTTGAACTCACGGAGCATATCAACGTGCTTCATCAGCGGCATGTACATGTATACCGACGAGGAGCTTTCCATCAGTTCCTCCCTGGTTGTCGCGATGAACGTCTTGTATCCCAGCTTTCCGTCCTTTATCTCGCTTCTTGTGACCCACGCGCCGTCTATCTCTCCCGTTTCAAGCATGTGGCACAGCAGAGCCGTCACCATACCGCCGGAAGCCGCATTAGCGCGGATATTCCCGTCAGCGGCATAGCCCATTCGCGCGCATATATGTTCGCCCATGTAGAACTCCGGACGGTTGAAATCAAGCAGCTTGACCTTTTTCGGCTTGGCGTAGACCTTGTCTATCTCCTCGCTGATGAAGCGGATATTGTCACGGCTGCTCTCCAGCACGGCAGGGAGGTTCTCCTTTATTTTCTCGCGTATATTCTGGCTCTCGGAAATGAACCCCATGAACTTTGTTTTCAGGGAGTCAAGCTCCAGCGCGGAAAAATCCACCGCGTACTCGCCAAGCCCGAACATATCGAGGACTTCCTTATACTTGTGGCTCCAGCCGACGAGCAGCACCGGAGTGCATTTTTCCAGAGCGCCTATCATTGCATGGAATCGGGAAGCTACCAGTACTTCGCAGCGTGCCAGTAGCTCGCGTATCTCCTCGGGAGCCATTTCGCGCGGCTCCCACATTACCTTTGTCTTGTCCCGGACTGCATTATAGACCTCGGTGCAGATGATGAGGTCGTTGTTGCGGGGCTTCTCGCTGCCTTCGCGGGCAGCGTTGGCTATCAGAAGCACGTTATAGTCCTGCTCATTGAGCCAGTTGATGAACTGGATCATACAACCGCGGTAGTCCCTGCCCATTTTTTCGCATTTTCCCTGGACTACGCTGCTTATCGACAGCGCGACAACTCTCTTGTGGAAGAACGGGCTGTCTTCGCAGAGCTTCTGCACTTTTTCGGCATAAAATTCGCTGTCGGGCATGGAGAATGCTCCATCGGCGCAGAGCTTCACGTTTTCGGTGACGCCTATTCCGGCTAGGTTGTCCTGGGTGATTTTTCCGCGTGCGCAGATGAGCTTTATCTTCGGAAGTATCCACTTTGCAAGGAACTTATTCCAGCCGTTCTTGAACGTACCAAGCGCCTGGGAGTACTTAACGACGGGAACTCCGCAAAGCATGGGAACCGCTGCGCATACGAACGCGTAAGTATTCATGATGAAGCCGCGGCTGTCCACGAATGAGATTCCCGCCTCGTCGATAACTATGTCGCACTGGGAATACGCCTTGATTATCTTATCCATTTGCAGGAGCTTCCGGAACGGCGGAATGAACCGCAGGAAGCTGTAAAGTATGGAAAGCGGGAAAGCCAGGAACAGAAGGCGCTCCGGCTTTGCGTTGACTACTTTTATAAAATCGTATTTCTCGGGCATTTCAGCGATGAGCTTACGGTCTGCACCGGGGTATGTGGACATCAGGAATATATTGAGTTTCTCGCCGTAGCGCTCCCTGAGCTGCTTTATGGAGCTCTGAAGCATGGCTGCGGCTCCCTTGTTTCCGCTGAAGCAGGCGGCGGTTATAGCGATGTTTATTGGTTTCATCTATGTGCGCTTCCTTTACTTTTCGATTTTGTATAGCAATACAATGATATTGTATCACATAAGTGCTTATTTGTCAAAAGAAAAGTTTGTGAAAAGATTGCTGGAATGATAAACTATAATTTAGCGCTACATGGAAACTACTGCGTCAGCAATTGGTTTTCGCTTCCTTTTGCTTACAAAAGGAAGTGGGAGCGTGAGGGCAAAGCCCTCACACTTCGCGCGCCAGCGCGAATACTCCGCACGGAGTGCGGCTACTCTGCGCGCCGGCGCGCAGTCAAAACGTTCAAAAGCGCTAAAGGGGTGTGGGGGAAAACAAGAGTTTTCCCCCACAAGCAACACATTGTCTTTGTTGAGCCAGGCCTCCGAAACAGTCCGGCGGACTGTTTCGGAAGAACATTACACATCTAAATTATAGTTTATAATGGTCACCTCTAAAAACCTTGTTTGAGTGAAAATGTGTATAGCACACCGACTGCTTCTTCAAACCGTTTTTAGAGGTTCCCTAATATAAAATTAACCGAGGAGCTGCAAACTCCCCGGTTAATCTTATTTGCGTATCCTGCGAATCTTCACCTGATGTATCGGCTTTGCAGACTGGCTATAGCCGTTCGGCGCCGTGGGAACCGTATAGGGCGCCCCGAGTGCAGCCGCTGCCTGAGCCAGCTCCTCTGCCTTCGGAGCTTTCCGCTCACGGAGGTTCTGCTCACGCTCCTCCTCTTCATGCTGCGCCTGCTCCGCCGCTTTGTAAGCCTGCTCGTAGAAATATATCTGCGAATTGAGCCGCGGCTCGCCCTCCTTCGGCTGAACATGGTGGTAGTTGCCTTCGCTGTCCTGTTCGCGCGCCTTCACGTTATCACGGAGCATCGTCTCGAATATTTCGACTGCGCGGTCTGCTATGCTCTTATCCAGCAGCGGAGCCGCAACCTCAACGCGGCGCTCGGTATTTCTTGTCATGAAGTCGGCGCTGGAGATGTACACCCTGCGGCGGTCGCCGGTGCCGAAAATGTAGATACGGCTGTGCTCCAGGAATCTTCCCACGATGGAAATTACACGTATATTCTCAGTGTCCCCCTCGACTCCTGCGATAAGGCAGCAGATACCCCGGACTACCAGCTCGATTTTGACCCCGGCGCGGCTTGCCTCGGCGAGCTTTTCGATGATATCCTTATCGGTCAGGGAGTTCATCTTGATTCCGATGTAGCCATTGTCCTTGTAAGTTATTTCGTTGTCGATAAACTCGACAATGCGGCTCTTGAGCCCCTTCGGTGCAACCAGCAGCTTGTTGGTGCTCTCAACTGTGTTCCCGACTGCGAGCGCATTGAACACCACGGAGGCGTCAGAGCCGAAATCACGGTCGGCGGTCATCAGCGTGAGGTCGGTGTACAGCTTGGAAGTACGCTCGTTATAGTTGCCCGTGCCTACCTGCGTGATGTAGCTTACGTCGTTGCCGTCGCGCAGCGTGATGAGCAGCAGCTTGGAGTGCACCTTCAGCTCGTCCAGACCGTAAATGACGGTAACTCCCGCGTCCTCGAGGCACTTCGACCAGCCGATGTTGTTTTCTTCATCGAAACGCGCACGGAGCTCCACCAGCGCAAGGACGTCCTTGCCGTTTTCAGCGGCGCGGGTCAGGGCGCTGATTATCTTACTGTCCCTCGCCACGCGGTAAAGCGTTATCTTGATGGAAACTACGTCCGGATTCTCGGCTGCTTCCTCAAGCAGGCGTATGAACTGGTTGATGTTCTCATAGGGGTAGTTTAGCATGATGTCGTGCTGCTTTATCTGCTCTATCATCGGGCGCTTGGTGTCGATGGAGGGGGATTTCTGCGGAGTCAGCGGAGCAAAGAAAAGCTCGCTGTTTTTCTCCAGCTTCCTTTCGACGGAGGAGAGGAAATCCATCGTAAGCGGGGCGGTCTGCCAGAAAATGAAGCTGTCGCGCACCTTGAGGGTCTTTGCTATGAGCGCGGCTATGCTGTCGTCCGGCTTTCCGAGGAATTCCAGGCGAACCGGCTGGAGCTTCTTGCGCTTCTTTACAAGGTCGGACATTATATCGCGGAAGTCAACATCGTGGTCGTACAGACCCTCGTCGATGGCGATATCTGCATTTCGGGTCACTCTGAAAATGCAGCGGGAGATTATCTCGAAATTCTTGAACACCTGCTCAGCGTAATGGCTGATAAGCTCCTCGATAAGCAGGAACTTTCCCGTTCCCGGGAGCCACACCAGCTTCGGAAAATTCTCCGACGCGGGAAGTATCCCGAACGTTACCTTGCGCGCGGCGTCGTCCTTTTTGCGTATCGCTACGCCGACGTATATCTCGCCGCTCTTGAGGAACGGCACCGGGTGCTTTTTGTCTACAACTCCGGTGAACAGCAGCGGCTGTATCTCGCGGGTGAAAAACGCGCGGAAGTACGCGTCCTCTTCCGGGGAGAGGTCCTTAACAGCGAGGTGCTCAACGCCGTAATTTTTCAGACCGTCCATTATCGCGGAATACGCGTCGTCCTTGACTGGCAGTAGCTGCTTTACGCGCTTCGCGATCTCCACGAGCTGCTCCTTTGCGGTCATGTTGGTCTTGTTTTCAGTGTCCTTGCTGTCAAAGAGCATTTTATCGTGCAGGCTGCCTACTCTTATCATGAAGAATTCGTCGAGGTTGGAGCAGAATATCTGCACGAATCTCAGCCGTTCGAACAGCGGAGTTTCCTCGTCGAATGCCTCTTCAAGCACCCTCGCATTGAACTTGAGCCACGAAAGCTCACGGTTGTCATAGAATTTACCGCTCATATTAAATCCTTTCACAGTTGCTTTATCTGCTGTTTACGCCGAATTTACATATAACAACGCCGCCTGAAAACGCTCGGTCTACAGGCGGCTAAATTATCAATGAATATGTTTACTTCTTGAGGTCTAGAGAAGCCTTGATGAATCCGTTGAACAGCGGGTGAGGTCTGTTCGGTCTGCTCTTGAACTCGGGGTGGAACTGAACTGCAACGAACCAGGGGTGAACGTCCTTCGGAAGCTCAACGATCTCGACAAGCTTACCGTCGGGAGAGAGACCAGCGAACTTCAGACCCTTTGCAGCGAGCTGCTCACGGTAGGTGTTGTTGAACTCGTAACGATGACGGTGACGCTCGTAGATAAGACCCTCGCCGTAAAGCTCGCGGGAGATGGAATCTTCGTCAAGCTTGCAGGGATACAGACCCAGGCGCATTGTACCGCCCATGTCAACGCCCTTCTGGTCGGGCATGATGTCGATAACGTCGTACTTGTGCTGACCGAACTCAGAGGAGCTTGCGCCCTCCAGACCGCCGACATTTCGTGCGAACTCGATAACCGCCATCTGCATGCCGAGGCACAGTCCAAGGTACGGCTTCTTGTGCTCTCTTGCATAGCGTACAGCCTCGATCTTGCCCTCGATGCCTCTGTCGCCGAAGCCGCCGGGAACTACGATGCCGTCGACCTTGCCGAGAAGCTTCTCGGAGGTCTCGGGGGTTACTTCCTCGGAATTGATAAGCTCGATATGCACGTCAGCGCCGTTTGCAGCGCCTGCATGTCTGATGGACTCCATAACGGAGATGTATGCGTCAGGAAGCGCAACGTACTTGCCTACGAGACCGATGGTCAGCGGCTTTGTTGCGTTCTCCTGCATGTGAACCATGTTCTTCCACTCGGTGAGGTCAGGCTCCCTGTCCTCAAGACCAAGATGGTGGCACGCGGAGTGCGCCAGACCTGCTTCCTCAAGCATGAGCGGAACAGCATACAGCGAAGAAGCGGTGAGGTTCGGGATAACGTCCTCCTTGCGGACGTTGCAGAAGCTTGCAACCTTCTCCATCATATCCTTCGGGATCTCGCAGTCGCTGCGGAGAACCAGCACGTTCGGCTGGATGCCGATGGAGAGCAGCTCCTTTACGCTGTGCTGGGTCGGCTTTGTTTTAAGCTCGTTGCTGCCGGAGATGAACGGAAGCAGAGTAACGTGAATGTACATTACGTTCTCTCTGCCGACGTCGTTGCTCACCTGGCGGATAGCCTCGAGGAACGGTGTGGACTCGATATCGCCGACTGTACCGCCGATCTCGGTGATAACTACGTCGGCAGCCTCTGCGCCGCTGTTGGCAACGCGGTAGATGCGGTCCTTTATTTCGTTGGTCACGTGCGGGATGACCTGAACGGTTCCGCCGAGGTAGTCGCCGCGGCGCTCCTTGTTAAGAACTGTCCAGTAGATCTTACCGGTGGTGACATTGCTGTTTATTGAAAGATTCTCGTCGATGAAACGCTCGTAGTGACCGAGGTCGAGGTCAGTCTCGGCGCCGTCGTCGGTTACGAAAACCTCGCCGTGCTGATAGGGGCTCATAGTGCCGGGGTCAACATTTATATACGGGTCGAACTTCTGGATAGTTACCTTGTAACCTCTCATTTTGAGCAGCCGACCGAGCGAAGCAGCCGTAATGCCCTTGCCAAGACCGGAAACTACGCCGCCGGTGACGAAAATGTATTTTGCAGCCATTTTTTGTTTGACCTTCCCTTCTTTGAAATTAGGAATTCTGAATTCGGAATTCGGAATTTCGGGAATCCAGAATTACTTCAGCCTTACTTATCCGAAAACATATTTACAGTTTATTATATCACTATGCGTAACTTTTTTCAAGTGGTATTTCTACTAAAATAACCATTCTGCGGCATTATTTTTCCGGTCTTTTCATTTCCAGTTTCTGTCGTAGCTCGGAGCCTCCAGAAGCGGGTTGGAAGTTGTCGGGCGTTTTTTCTTCCTGAGCGTGATGTGTTCTGCGATGTTGAACGGCTTTTTCTCTGGTATTGCGCGGAATTCCGCGAGATAATGCTCAAGCGAGGTCTGTATTTTCTTAGCAGAACCGAACCAGCCGTTTATTTCCAGCTTGTCCGCGGTCTCGAAACCGCGTTCGTTAAGCTCGGGGCTGTCGAACTGCGTGTGACCGTCCTCGCCGACATGGTAGCCCAGGCGGCTGCTTTCCTCAAAGTAGCAGCGCACCTTTCCCTTCACCGTCAGCGAACAGGGAGAAGCTTTCTGGTCGCGGGATATCTCCTCGATACCGGAAAACGGCACGAAATACAGCCGCCGGAGTATCACCTGGTCGTCCCAGTTCCGGAATTCCCCGGCGTAAAGGCTGAACACGAAGCCGTCCGGCAGAATGTCAAGATATGTGAACCTGCTGTGCCGTGCGGTGTACTTCTTAGCCAGCAGAGCCGCAGCGAACATCGTTGACGTTCCAGCCAGCACGCATAATACAATCACCAGCGCCATGAGCTTTAGAATCCCGGAGGAATTTCCAGCGCCGAGGTTCAGCAGGATATTCACCGCACAGAACACGCAAACGCCGAAAAGCGGCACCAGTACGATAATAGCCGTACCCCTGAGCCGCCTGCGGTATTTGGTTGTATCCGCGTGGAAAAAGTAATCCATGCTCCGCCTCCGCATTTATGTACTTTAGCCGCCTGCATACGGCTTCCTTGTTTATTATAGCACATAAACGCCCCGCCGTCAATCTTCGCGGGGGAGTTCATCCGGAGGTATCGCGGCAAAGCTGCGGTCAACGGTTATAACGCAGCGTATGTCCGCTCTCTTCTGCGACATGAAACGCTCTATCTCGGCGCGCAGTTCGGATTCGTCCATCTTGAAATCAGTCGGCACTGCAACGTCGAACTCCGCGTTTGTTATGTCGCCGCAGCTGACAAGCCGCAGGTCGTGAACGGACAGCCTTTCGTCGATAAGCTGCACGGTCTGCTCAAGTTCACGGCGTATCTCGCTGACTGCGGAATCGTCGGTCAGAACCGGGTCGAAATGAATCAGCATGTTGATGCCTTCGCTGCTGAGAAAATCACGCTCGATCTGGTCTATCACGGCATGGCTTTCTATGACGTTTTCCTCCGCCGCCATCTCGACATGCACGGTCGCGAATTTCCTGCCGTGGCCGTAATCGTGCACGATGAGGTCGTGAGTTCCCAGAACTCCGGGGTAGGAGAGGATTTTCCGGCGGATCTTCTCAACAAGCTCCGGCGATGGGGCGTTTCCAAGCAGCGGATCCATCGTGTCCTTTACGAGACCGGCTCCGCTGTACAGTATGAATCCCGCGACTGCCACCGCCATTATGCCGTCTAGCTGAACTCCGGTGTAATGCGAGATAAGACTAGCGGCGAGGACCGCGCCGGTCACTATGCAGTCGTTGCGGCTGTCCGCGGCGGCGGCGATGAGCGTCTGCGAGTCGATGTGCTTCCCGACGCTGCGGTCGAAGATCATCATGCCGAATTTCACCGCGATGGAGGTCAGCATTACAATTGCCGAAACCAGGGTGAATTCCACGTCCTGCGGGGTTATGATCCTCTCGATTCCGCTTTTGAGCAGCTCAATTCCGATAACTATAACGAGTATCGCGACAACGAACCCGGATATGTACTCATACCGCGCGTGTCCGTAGGGGTGCTCGGCGTCGGCGCGCTTTTCGGAGAGCTGGAATCCGATAAGGCTGATGAGGCTGGAAGAAGCGTCCGAGAAGTTGTTGAGCGCGTCCGCGGTGATAGAAACGCTCCCCGAGAAGGTACCTGCGATGAACTTCCCTGCGCTCAGGAGCATATTGCAGACTATTCCGACCCAGCCCGCCAGCCTGCCATAGTATGCGCGTTTGTGATTTTTTTCGTTTTCTGCCGACATAAAGACACCTCCAGCCGGAAATACGCTTCGATTAAATTGCATTATGAAAAGTATATCACGCGGTATATCTGTTAGTCAAGATTTACGCGGTGTAATTTTCAACCGAAAAACAACTAAAAAACGGTTCGAAAATTCTACAGTCCAGATGTTCTGAAGAAAATTGAAAATAATCGCAAAAAACCCTTGACAAATCAGAATGAAAGTGTTATAATAATTAAGCGTTAATGTTAAGCAAAGCATCTGCGGGTGTAGTTCAATGGTAGAATCCCAGCCTTCCAAGCTGGTCGCGTGGGTTCGATTCCCATCACCCGCTCCAAGCCTTTATAGGCTGCTGTATAGGATACGCGCCATTAGCTCAGCTGGATAGAGCAACCGCCTTCTAAGCGGTAGGTCGAAGGTTCGAATCCTTCATGGCGTGCCATACATGGTGGGTATGGCTTAGTTGGTTAAAGCGTCGGATTGTGGTCCCGAAGATCGTGGGTTCGACTCCCACTACCCACCCCAGATAAGAAAAGGCATAGGTTTAACCTGTGCCTTTTTCGTTAATCTCCAGTACAATGCTGGGATATAGCCAAGTGGTAAGGCAAGGGTCTTTGACTCCCTCATTCGTGCGTTCGAGTCGCACTATCCCAACCAAATCAACAAATGCCCCGTTTTGGACGGGGTATTTGTTTTACTGGGGAAGATATTGATAGATGAATTGTTGTTTAGAGGCGAAACGCTGCTTGTGAGGGAAAACTATAATTTAACTGTGTAGTGTGCTTCCGAAACAGTCCACCGGACTGTTTCGGAGGATAGTCACGACTAGATTTTATATGTTGCTTGTGGGGGAAAACTCTTGTTTTCCCCCACACCCCTTTAGCGCTTCTTTGCTTTTAGCCGCGCTTCCGCGCGAAGTTACTGCGCGCCGGCGCGCAGAGTAACCGTGCTTCGCACGGAGTATCCGCACTTCGTGCGGAGGTTTCGCCTGACGGCGACGAGGGCGCTGCCCTCGACTCGCAAGGGGGACGCGTCCCCCTTGACTCCCGATTAGGGATTGCGGTAAGCGGAACACGCACCGCTAAATTATAGTTTGTCAAAATAAAAATGGGCAAACCACTCAGCCTGCCCATCATTAAAATATTCCACCGAAGGAGGACGCCATAATTCCAAATTCCGCGATCTGAATTCCGAATTAAAAACTGCCGGGGCTTCATACGAAACCCCAGCAGAATTATTTATTCAGCAGCGTTTATTAATACATGCCGCCCATGCCGCCTGCCGGCATAGCGGGAGCTGCGGGAGTTTCCTCGGGCTTATCAGCTACGAGGGACTCTGTTGTCAGCACCATTGCTGCAACGGAAGCAGCATTCTGGAGTGCGGACCGTGTTACCTTTGCAGGGTCAACGATACCAGCGGAGATCATATCGCCGTAGGTCTCGGTATAAGCGTCGAAGCCGTAGCCTACCTTGCCTTCGCGGTTGATCGTGTCGATGATCACGGAGCCTTCAAGACCTGCGTTCAGCGCGATCTGACGTACCGGCTCCTCAAGAGCGCGGAGTACGATCTTTGCACCGGTCTTTTCATCGCCCTCGAGGGTGTCGACCAGCGCCTTAACAGCAGGCATTGCGTTAATAAGAGCAGTACCGCCGCCGGCTACTATGCCTTCCTCAACGGCTGCCTTGGTAGCTGCCAGGGCGTCCTCGATGCGGAGCTTCTTCTCCTTCATCTCTACCTCGGTAGCAGCGCCGACCTTGATTACGCCTACGCCGCCGGAGAGCTTAGCAAGTCTCTCCTGGAGCTTCTCCTTGTCAAACTCGGAGGTGGTGTTCTCAATTGCGTTCTTGATCTCGTGAACTCTGTCCTTGATAGCGTCCTTGTCGCCGCAGCCGTCAACGATGATGGTGTTCTCCTTGTTGACCTTTACCTGCTTAGCGCGACCGAGCTGGTTGATCTGGGTCTCCTTGATGTCGAGACCAAGCTCCTCGGTGATAACTTCGCCGCCTGTCAGGATAGCGATATCCTTCAGCATTTCCTTACGTCTGTCGCCAAAGCCAGGAGCTTTGACAGCTACGCATACGAATACGCCTCTCAGCTTGTTCAGAATGATGTTTGTCAGAGCGTCGCCCTCAACGTCTTCAGCGATGATGACGAGCTTCTTGCCAGCCTGTACGATCTGCTCGAGCAGCGGCAGAACGTCCTGAATAGAGGAGATCTTCTTATCGGTGATGAGAATGTACGGATCGTCGATAACAGCTTCCATCTTATCGGTATCAGTTACCATGTAGGGGGAGATGTAGCCGCGGTCGAACTGCATGCCTTCAACTACCTCGGAGTAGGTCTCAGCAGTCTTGCCCTCTTCAAGGGTGATAACGCCGTCAGCGGTTACCTTCTCCATAGCCTCAGCGATAAGCTTGCCGACTGACTCGTCGCCAGCGGAAACAGTAGCGACTCTCTCGATGTCCTTGCTGCCGTTTACTGCCTGGGAGTTCTTCTTGATCTGCTCAACCGCAGCGTCAACAGCCTTCTGCATGCCCTTCTTTACTACCATCGGGTTTGCGCCTGCTGCGATGTTCTTCATGCCCTCGCGTACCAGAGCCTGTGCGAGCAGGGTAGCTGTTGTTGTACCGTCGCCTGCTGCGTCGTTGGTCTTGGTTGCAACTTCCTTTACGAGAGCTGCGCCCATGTTCTGGAATGCGTCCTCAAGCTCGATCTCCTTAGCGATGGTAACGCCGTCGTTGGTGATCAGCGGGCTGCCGTACTTCTTGGAAAGAACTACGTTTCTGCCCTTCGGGCCGAGTGTGATCTTAACTGTATCAGCCAGGGTGTCGATACCTGCCTGGAGAGCCTTGCGGGCTTCTTCGCCGTAAATAATATCCTTAGCCATGATATGTTTCCTCCTTGTGTTCAATTATTCTACAACTGCCAGAATGTCAGACTGTCTGAGTATGGAGTACTCTACGCCGTCTACCTTTACCTCGGTGCCTGCGTACTTGCTGATGAGCACTCTGTCGCCGACCTTGACGTTCATTACGATGTCCTTGCCGTCAACGTTTCCGCCGGGGCCTACTGCTACGACCTCTGCGATGGAGGGCTTCTCCTGTGCGGAAGCTGTCAGGATAATACCGCTCTTGGTGGTCTCCTCAGCTTCGACCATCTTTATAACTACGCGGTCTGCTAAAGGCTTGATTGTCATATATATTTCCTCCTTAAAATAATTATGTGCGTCATTAAGGTTTAGCACTCTATTTCTCTGAGTGCTAATTATATTTTAACCATTATTCAGAAAAAATCAAGAGGTAAACCGGCTTTTTTTTGCAATTTCGTGAAACATGCAGTGTTTTTAATAATTTTGCATACCTGATTTAGGCAAATTTGCACAAATGCCAGGTTCCCAAATGTATCATAATTCGCGCTGATTTTTATTGATTTTTCTTATAATATATGATAAAATAAAGGGATAGAGAAATTATATGCTGGAGGTCGAAGGAATATGGCAGCTGCAGTACCAAAGAGAATAGCTTCCGGAATAATAAACGCGCTGAAGGGCGGCGTAGTTCCGCGCACAGGGCTTGGATATATCGCAGTGGGACGTACTGCGGAGATAAACGCGCTTCTCCACGACGTTGACATCACCGAGGAAGGCGGCGCGTTTTTCCGCTTCATCGTCGGAAGATACGGAAGCGGAAAGAGCTTCATGCTTCAGACCATGCGCCAGCACCTTATGGACAGAGGGTTCGTCACCGCCGACGCCGACCTCTCCCCGGAGCGCCGCCTGATGGGCACGAAGGGTCAGGGTCTCGCGACCTACCGGGAGCTCATGCGCAATATGAGCGTCCGCACAAAGCCCGACGGAGGAGCGCTCCCGCTTATACTCGAGAAGTGGATAACCAATATCCGCACCGAGGTGGTCGCCTCCGGAACCAGCCCCGACGATCCGTTCTTCGACTCCGCAGTTGAAAAGAAGATCTACACCGAGATCAGCGGTCTTGAGGACATGGTTCACGGCTTCGATTTCGCGCGGGTCATCAATGCCTACCACAAGGCGTTCACCGCCGGAAACGACGAGAAGGCTTCCTGCGCCGTAAGGTGGCTGCGCGGAGAGTACTCCACCAAGACCGAGGCCAAGCAGGATCTCGGCGTAAACGTCATTATCACCGACGACAACTGGTACGACTACATCAAGCTGCTGACGGCGTTTTTCGTCAGCGCGGGCTACAAGGGCTTCGTTATCATGATAGACGAGCTTGTGAACATCATGAAGATACCCCATGCAGTCACCCGCCAGTACAACTATGAGAAGATACTGATGATGTACAACGACGTCATGCAGGGGAAGGCTTCCCACCTCGGGATAATCATGGGAGGAACTCCCCAGTGCATCGAGGACACCCGCCGGGGCATATTCAGCTACGACGCTCTCCGTTCCCGCCTTGAGCGCGGGCGCTTCGCAACGGACGAGACCCACGACATGCTGGCGCCGATAATCAAGCTCCAGCCGCTGTCCTACGAGGAAATGACCGTGCTCTGCGAAAAGCTTGCGGAGATACACGCGGGGCTGTACGGCTACGAAAACCGCATGACCCTCGAGGACAGGATATACTTTATAAAGGCGGAATTCAGCCGGGTAGGCGCGGAAACGAACATCACTCCACGCGAGATGATACGCGACTACATCGAGCTGCTGAACATCGCAATGCAGAATCCCGACAAGACAATAGCCCAGCTAATGGGCGAGGAAAGCTTCGAATTTGCAAAGCCGGAGGGTGAGGCTTCCTCCGATGAGAAAGACGGCTTCGAGGATTTTGAGCTGTGACCCGGCAGTAACGCCCCCAGGGAGGTGACGAAATGTCCGACGTATTTTCCAGATTCGCCCCGTTTATTCAGGATTACATCTACCGCTGCAAGTGGGAGGAGCTTCGCGAGATACAGGTGCTCGCGGCAAAGGCGATATTCGACACCGACGAGAACCTGCTGCTCTCCAGCGGCACCGCGAGCGGAAAGACGGAAGCCGCGTTCCTTCCGGTGCTGACCCAGCTCTGGGAGAACCCCTCCGCAAGCGTTGGCGTGCTGTACCTCTCCCCGCTGAAAGCGCTGATAAACGACCAGTTCGAGCGCCTGGAGGGGCTTCTTGAAGAAGCCGCGATCCCCGTCACCAAGTGGCACGGCGACGCCTCTGCGGCGGCTAAAAAGCGCGTTATGAAGCGTCCGCAGGGAGTTATCCAGACCACGCCGGAATCCCTTGAGAGCATGCTGATGCACAATTCCAGCGGAGCCTACCGGCTGTTCTCCGACCTGCGTTTCATCATCATTGATGAAATGCACTACTTCATGGACAACGACCGGGGACTTCAGCTGTTATGCCTGCTGGAGCGCCTTGCAAGGCTCATCGGGTACCACCCGCGCCGGATAGGGCTTTCAGCGACCCTCGGGGACTGCACCAGCGCAGTGCAGTGGCTCAACACCGACAGCGGCAGGGACTGCATAGTTCCAAAGTGCCACGAAAAAGGGCGCTCTCTGCGGCTTTCCGTCAGGTTTTTCCCCATCAAGGAGAAGATACCGAACTCGGACAGCAAGGTTCTGCTCCAGAATTACTACGACTACCTCTTTGAAAGCACCTGGAACAAACGGTGCATTCTCTTTTCAAACTCAAAGGGCGAGGTCGAGGAGAACATCGCGCACCTCCGCCGAATAGCCGCGGAGCGCCGGCTTCCGGATAACTACCTTGTTCATCACGCGAATATTTCCCCGGCTCTGCGGGAGTTCACCGAGCAGAAGATGAAATCCTCCGAGCAGCCGGTCTGCACCGGGGCGACTGTCACTCTGGAACTCGGAATCGACCTTGGAAAGCTGGAACGTATCGTCCAGACCGGCTGCCCGCTGACCGTCTCCGGGCTTGTTCAGCGCCTGGGGCGTACAGGGCGCCGCGGCGGAGTCGCGGAAATGCGCTTTGCGTTCCGGTGGGACATGAGCCTGCCTCCGCAGGAGTTTTACAAGGAAATAAACTGGGATTTCGTGATGTGCATTGCTATGATACTGCTCTACACCCGGGAACGCTGGATAGAGCCGATGTACCTCCCGAAGCTCCCTTACAGCCTGCTGTACCACCAGACGATGAGCTGGCTGTCCTCGCAGGGGAGCGTTAAGCCGCAGGAACTTGCCCGGTACATTCTCACCCTGGGAGTATTTAAGCACGTCAGCAAGGACGACTACCTCAGACTCCTGCGGCACATGCTGGAGAACGGTCAGATAGAGCGCGGCGAGGACGGCGGTCTGCTGGTCGGAGAGAAGGGCGAAGCGGCGGTGAACAACTACGAGTTCCTTGCGGTGTTCTCCGTACCGTCGGAGTTCTCCGTGCGCTGCAATGCCGAGGAGATAGGCACGGTGCAGACTCCGTTCCCGGAAAAAGCTCAGTTTGCGCTTGCGGGTCAGGCGTGGGAGGTCACAGAGCTTGACCTCAAGGAGCGCCGGATATTCGTTAAGCATATCCCGGGTATCTCGGCGAATATGTGGCAGGATACCGGCAACGAGTACGTCCACACGAAGGTGATGAAGAAGCTGCACGAGGTGCTTTGCAGCGACGAGGAATACGCGTTCCTCGACGATTCTGCGAAGAAGCGTCTGAACCAGATACGCACCGCCTGCCGGAACGCCGCGATGGCAAACGCGGACATATCCGATTCAGAAAACCGTCTGGCGGGCGGAAGCATAGCGTTTTACGGAGGGAGGGCGCTTAAAATCACACCGACGCTGTACGCTGTGTTCCCATTCCTGGGGACGAGGGCGTGCGCCGCGCTGATGTACGAGCTTCGCAGGCGCGGATTCGGCGCTAATGTGTGGCTGCACAGGTACATTCCCGTCTGCATAGAGGTCAAGACCGACCGCAGCCTTGAGGAGCTGGAATCCGCCCTCGCCGAGATAAAGCGGGACGGCGCGGATAAGTACAGCTTCAATATTCCGGACAACTGCGAGATATCCGGAAAATACAACGACTATATCCCACGGGAGCTGCTGAAAAAGCAGTACGTCGAGGACTATCTCGACGCCGCCGACATGAAAGAAAATCTGTAAGGAGAACTGCAATGAAACTGATGTTTGCTTCGGATATACACGGCTCCGCGCTTTACTGCGAGAAAATGCTGGAGGCTTACTCCCGCGAGGGCGCCGAGCGGCTCTGCCTGCTGGGGGATATCCTCTACCACGGGCCGCGCAACGACCTTCCCGAAGGGCACGCGCCGAAAAAGGTCATCGCAATGCTGAATCCCATGAAGCCGCAGCTTATGTGCGTGCGCGGCAACTGCGACACCGAGGTCGACCAGATGGTGCTGGAATTCCCGGTGCTTGCCGACTACGCGCTTATCCTGGAGGGCGGGCGCTGCTTCTACCTCACCCACGGGCACCACTATAATCCGCAGAATCTGCCGCCGCTGAATCCCGGAGACGTGCTTATCAATGGTCATACGCACGTTTTTAAGGCGGAGTGCGTGAACGGCATACACTGCCTGAACGACGGCTCGGTGTCGCTGCCGAAGGAGGGCAAGCCCCGCAGCTACATGATATACGAGAACGGAGTTTTCACGATAAAGCAGCTTGAAACCGGCGTGGAACTTCTGACCTACGCGCTTAACGGCTGATGGAGAGGATAAAATGTCATTCAGTTCAGATATCAAGAAGGAATTATGCGATGTCAGGGAGCTTTCCCCGCAGCAGGCGGAAGCAATGCTCTACGGCATAATGTACGCTTCCCGCATGGACGAGGGCAGGCCGCTGATACAGACCGAAAACATCGACCTGATGAACGCCGCCGCGGAGCTGATACGGGCGGTATTCCCGAATGTCCGCACCGGAATAGTGCGGCTGGTGAAGAATTCCGGCTCGCTTTATACTCTGAAGATACGCAGCGGCTGGGAGGATATCGCGGAGCGGTTCGGGGATTTCAGCTCGATAAGCAGGGAGGCGGTCAGCGGCGGCGACGAGGAAAGCGGAGCTTTCCTGCGGGGAGTGTTCGTGAGCTGCGGCTCCGTCACCGACCCCAACAAGGAGTATCACCTTGAGCTGGTGCTCCCCGAGAACGACCGCACTCCGGCGCTGCTGGATTTCATCGCGGAGCATGGAATGTCCCTCAAGGAGACCGCCAGGGGCGGAGCGCGCTCCAAGAAAACGGTGCTGTACGCGAAGGAGAGCGAGCTTATCGAGGACTGCCTGACCTATATCGGCGCCGCAAACCACTCTATGGAGATAATGCAGGTGAAGATAGTCAAGGATTTCCGCAACCGTGTGAACCGCTCGGTGAACTGCGAAAACGCGAACCTTGACAAAACGGTGGCGGCGTCCAACAAGAGCACCGCTGATATCGAGTACATATTCAGCACCATGGGCGCGGACTGGCTTTCCCCCGACCTGCGGGAGACCGCGCGGCTGCGCGTGGAGAATCCGGAGATGTCCCTGTCGGAGCTGTGCGGAATGTTCCCCGAGAAGATAAGCCGCAGCGGGCTGAATCACCGGTTAAAAAAGCTGTCGAAGCTCGCCGAGGAGCTGAGAAGCTCCAGACCGGAATGACTGCGGCGGCTTTCCGTTATGCATGAAAAAAGGCTTGCTTATTAACGGAAATTAGTCATTATTTCCGATGGATTTCCCCTTGACAAATATATAAGTATATGATATACTAATAATCGACAAAAAACCTTATCAAGAGCGGCTTCGTGCGTTATGCGGGGGACTGGTCCCTATGAAGCCCGGCAACCTCTCCTGTTGATACCCGTGGTTTTCCACGGTGCGGAGGGAAAAGGTGCTACTTCCTGCGGCGGTTATCCGGCCGAAAGATAAGGAGTGATACGAATTTCGGCTCACTCCTTGGAGTGAGTTTTTTGTTTACAGAGAAGTACGGAACATACACAATTCAGAAAGGAAAAACGAATGAGCAAGTATTTATTCACCTCCGAGAGCGTAACCGAGGGACATCCCGACAAAATCTGCGACAACATTTCCGACGCTATCCTCGACGCTATTCTTGAACAGGATCCCATGGGCAGAGTTGCCTGCGAGACCCTCACCACCACCGGTATGGTAACAGTAATGGGCGAGATCACCACCACAGCGCAGATCGACATTCCGTCCATCGTGCGCAAGACTGTCCGCGACATCGGCTACACCAGCTCCGAGTACGGTTTTGACGCTAATAGCTGCGCGGTATTCACCACCATCGACAAGCAGTCCCCTGATATTGCAATGGGCGTAAACAACGCGCTCGAGGGCAGAGCCGAGAACGCACACGACACCGGCGCCGGCGACCAGGGCATGATGTTCGGCTACGCATGCACCGAAACTCCGGAGCTCATGCCTATGCCGATAAGCCTCGCGCACAAGCTCGCGAAGAAGCTCACAGCAGTCCGCAAGGACGGCACGATCCCCTACCTGCTCCCGGACGGAAAGACCCAGGTTACGGTAGAGTACGACAGCGGCAAGCCTGTCCGCGTTGATACAGTCGTTGTATCCTCGCAGCATCTTGCTTCCGCTGCACTAGAGCAGATCCGCGCTGACATTATCGAGAAGGTCATCAAGCCAACCATTCCGGCTGAGCTTCTCGACGCTCAGACCAAGTACTACATCAATCCTACAGGAAGATTCGTTGTGGGCGGTCCTATGGGCGACAGCGGCCTGACCGGCAGAAAGATCATTGTTGATACTTACGGCGGATACTCCCGTCACGGCGGCGGAGCATTCTCCGGCAAGGATCCGACAAAGGTTGACCGTTCTGCGGCGTACATGGCTCGCTATGCAGCAAAGAACGTAGTAGCTGCCGGGCTTGCTGAGAAGGCTGAGATACAGGTCGCATACGCTATCGGCGTTGCGAAGCCGGTTTCCATTTTCGTTGACACATTCGGCACCGGCAAGGTCGATGACGATGTTATTTCCGCGGCAGTAGCTGAGGTGTTCGATTTCAGACCGGCTGCGATTATTGAGGCGCTGGGTCTGCGTAAGCCGCAGTATAAGGCTCTGGCGGCGTATGGTCATATGGGCCGTGAGGATCTTGATGTTGCATGGGAGCGTACGGATAAGGTCGACGCGCTCAAGGCGGCAATCAAGTAATTAAAATTATCCCCGGGGTGTTCTCCGGGGATTTTTGTGCGGATTGATAAATTGGTGCTTGTAGGCGAAACGATGCTTGTGAGAGAAAACTATAATTTAGCGGCGAATGTTCCGCTTACTGCAATCCCTAATCGGGAGTCAAGGGGGACGCGTCCCCCTTGC